>ODAI010478904.1_pt1 | contig 49308 bp, 46 predicted proteins | sample 1539321 | NCBI WGS metagenome assembly ODAI01 (sample SAMN02144231, study PRJEB22623) | gut metagenome | biome: sheep rumen | host: Ovis aries | place: New Zealand
CATCCGGATGCCCTCGATCAGCTCATTTGTGTCAACCAGCGCACCTCTGGAGGTGTTCACCAGGATCACGCCGTCTTTCATCTTCTTAATGTTCTCCAGATTGATCATGTGATAAGTGGAATCCATCAGCGGACAATGCAGGGAGATCAGGTCGCTCTGTGCAAGCAGTTCATCCAGGGACACATATTCCACAAAATCCTTCAGCGCCGGGTTCTCATACACGTCGTAAGCAATCACGCGCATCCCAAAACCACGGCAGATCCGACACATCGCCGCACCGATCTTGCCGGTTCCCACAATACCCGCTGTCTTTTGGTAGAAATTCACGCCGCGCAGCCCCTTTAAGCTGTAATCGTTCTCTCTTACCTTGTTATATGCCTTGTAAAGCCTTCTGTTGACTGCCAACGCCAGACCCATGGCAAGCTCCGCCACGGATTCAGGAGAATATCCCGGCACACGTTTCACGATCATACCGAGCTCCTTCGCCTTGTCCACATCCACGTTGTTAAAGCCCGCGCACCGCATCAGCACGATCTTCACACCGCAGTCATACAGCGTCTGCAGTGTCTCTGCACCTACATTAGCGCTCACAAACGCGCAGATCGCATCATATCCCTTCGCCAATGCCGCCGTCCTGGGCTCCAGCTCATGATCGATATACTCGATCTCAATCTCCGGAAATTGCTCCAGGATTAATCCAAAAGACTTCTTGTCGTACACCTTTGCTGCGTAAAATAACATCTTCATAATTTTTTCCCTCCTGAAATTTAGGATTTACTTTTTTAATCACCTTTAGAACCCGGTGCCGAAATCCGTGATCTTATATGCCGGTTCACCGCCCTCGTTGGGACGCAAAATGCCGACGTTATATTTTTCCTTGACCCAGCCCGACTCCGCATCATATACGCCTGTTGCAGCGGTGAGCTCATTCACATCCGTTCCCTGTACCGGCAGGATTTCATAATGCACCTCGAACGCCACTTCATCCGGACCCAGGTTATATGACTTCAACGGATCTTCCTGCTCCTCTTCTGCCGTGTAGATCTTATCCACATAGATCCTGGCGTCAAAAATCTTGTCGCCGTACATTTCCTCCAATAAATACTGCATGGCAACCTCGATCTGGTACTCTGCCTCCTCCGCATTGTCCTTGATCGGCATAGTGCTGCCGGCTGTGCCTGTCTGCTCACTCTTGGGCACATCCATGGCACCGTCAGCCCTGGTATAAAGGAATGATTCCCCGTTCTGGATGTATCCCCATGTGGAGTCTGTAAATGTTACCGTAGCCACATTTCCATCCAGCGTAATGATCCCTCCGATGGGATTTCCGGCTGCATCCGTCGCCGTAAATTTCAGGCCGTCCTCTGTCAGTTCCCCCACTCCGTCATCTATGCTGGTCAGGCGGTAGATGCCGATCTCGATCTTGTATTTGCCGCCTTGGGATGCCTCAATCTTCAGCATCGGCTCATTGACATCACCGTCCAGGTACTCACCCACATAACTACTTCCGTCTGTTGATACTTCCGCAGATGATGCCCCTGCTGTCTGGGACTGTGACTCGCCCGCCTGGGATGCTCCTGTCTGGGACTTCAATTCGCCCGCCTGGGACGCTCCTGCCGTCTGGGACGGTCCATCCATCGGTGTAATGGTCTGAATTTGCGCACCCGCCCCGTTCCCACAGCCGGTAAACAGCATTGCACTCACTCCTGCAGCCAGGAGAAACCTTAAAACTTTTTTCTTCTTCATGATCTTTCCTTTCCATTTTCATTTTGCTCTGTGTCTTACTCTATCCCGTACCCGTATAATCCAAAATACTTTCAGCGCCCATCTTTTTGAGAAATCATATCGTATGATTATTTTTGAAAGACGATCCAGTTATGGGACCAGGGAACCGGCAGTCCGAACAACGTAACCACTTTGCCTGCTGCATTCCTGTACCAGGAATAATTCCATCCGGCACCCATATCCATGTAAAGGGCATTGGTGACACCGAGCCGACTTACTTCTTCCAAAAAATCATCAAACCGCATCATCTTGCAGGAATCGATGATACACAGATTCCCGTTCAGTTCAGCCAGCATCCGGTAACAGCGCACCCGGGGTTGGTAAAAATCCTTGACAATTTCTCCGTTCCGGATCAGTCCAAACTGCATGAATCCACTTCCACCGACTTCTGCGGCAGCCCTGACAGCCTCCGAAGGATCATCGAACTCAAAGGAAAAATGGTTGCCTACACAGGTAAAGGCCGCAAAATTGTCCTTGTTATACGGGCTTTCATAGAGTATGCCCCGAACAGCGTGATCTCCCTCTACATTTTCCTGCGAAAATCCCAGACTGACGGTATGCTGAAAAGCTGCGCCGCTGCACCAGGTGACGGATTCCTCTGATTTGGACGGGCGCGTCTCACACACAAGATTTACGCCGGAATACTCCGGGAAGATCACATAAACGATACCGGTATCGTAAACGACTGTCTTCTCCATGGGCAGGATCTCTTCCACCGGCAGAGATGCGGCCGGAATGCTGTCCGGAATTCGGACGTGATATTGAGAAATAAGACCCATAAAAATAAACAGAAAAGCCGGAATCACGAAAAAGGAAGATGCATACAAAATACGATAAAGCACCTTTTGCCACCTGAACCTTAATTTTTCCGGTCCCCACATATAAACAGTAAGCGCCAGACTCTGCAAAATTACCAGTGTGAGATATGCCGTCTGAAGGATGTTCAGCCGCATCTGGGCGACGAAATAACAGGTGAAGGCGAATAAAGCCAGAAGATTCATGGACATCAGCCAAATCCCGGAAATGCGCTCTCGAATGCTCATTTTTCTGCCTCCCTCTCCTGTTTTTTATTTTTCAGTTCCCGACGCAGTACCTTGAAAGAATCAAACTGTGCTTCCATGCAAGCCTGCGGAAAAACCGAGCTGACTATTGGCCGCAATCAGGAGAAGGCAGACTGCGAACTTAAAAACGAGGGCAATACGGTTGAAGATCACATTTTTCGGATTGCCGTGTGTTGAATAGTTGATAAAAAAATGGTTCACTGTGATGATTACAGTCATAAAAAGATTCATTCCTGCCCCAGCCAGAAACAGACTTCCCTGCACACCAGAGATCAAATAGGCATCATAATTCTGTTCCGCCCAAAGTCTGGCAAATACGAGATGCGCATCCTGGTACATCAGGCAAAACAAAACTCCACCCAGGAGCCCCTTGACCGCATCCCATTTAAAGGATCGAAAAGTGAAGAACATGGCTGTCGCTGTCACCAGTTTAACCAGAAGCGCAAACGTCTCAAAAGAATCCTGCTCCATAAAGCAAAAGATAAGCGAAACAAAACCTGCGGCTGCCATGAAAATGAAGATGATTCCCATAAATCGTTCATTCAAAAAAATCTTTTCAAGCCTGTTTTCTTTCATGCTATAACGAACTGACATATTTAATCCCCTGCATTCAACCTCAATGTATTTTCCCTGTCAAAACTCCCGCTGCAGCAACGACACCAACTGTTCCACGATTGTCTCGGCATCATATCCCACCACGTCCAGCATTTCCGCCTTGATCAGCTCTGTCTTACGGATACCAAAATAATCACACGCCAACGACCGTATATAATCATAGCTAAAGTCCGACACATAGGCTCCCCCGGCTGTCGTCACATAATATAATTTTTCTGCCCGGCATAGACCGTGCGGTGTCCCGTCCGCCCCATACTCCGAAACAAGCCCTGTCACATAGATATTTTCCATATAAATCTTCAATATCGATGGAAAAGACAGATCCCAGAAAGGCGCGGCGATCACAATTTGTTCCGCCTGCTGAAACTGCCTTGCCAGATCAAACATCGGGTTGGAAAACAAACCTTTCTCTATGAGTTGTGTCCTCTTGATCAGCATTTCTTCCGAAAGCGGCTCCAGACCTCTCTCCAAAAGCTTTACTTCTTCGTATTCACCACCAAGCTTCTCAAGCAGACATTCCGCGATACGATTTGTTCTCGACTCTTTCCGCACACAGGCGTTAATGTACAAAACCATAAAAACCTCTCCTGTAAAACTCTACATTTCTGTATAGCTTCAAACTGTACGACAAATTTTCCCTGCTAAATTTATGCCGCATCATTCAATCTCTCATCACCCGAGCCGCCATCTTGCTGCTGATCAGTCCCACCTATCATCCTCCATCTTGCTGGTCTCTGTCCTGACCACGTCCGGATAAGCCAAAAGCCCCTACGATACAGCTCTTTTTACAAAAACATATTCCATATGATCTGGCGCCCATATAGCCATCCTCGAGCACACCTTCCTCATATTTCATATCCCTTATCTGGTCGTATGCTTCCTTCAGTCCCGCCTCCATCTCGTTAAACTTCTTTCTCGTCTTGATCTCAAAGATGATCGCCGGATCCTTCGGACGCTCCGGATATAAAACGATATCAGGTCTTCCGTCTCCTTCCTCCCTGTTGGACTGCGGCGTATAATTCGGCACACCATAAAGAAGAGATAAGAAAAAGCCATGATAAAATGCTTCTTCACTGTCAAATGTACTGATACTCTTCGCAAGCAGGTTGTTTACATAGCTTTCTATCTGCTCTGTATCTCCGTCGAGCACCGCCTTATGCAGCACACTCCTGTCTTCGCTTCTGACCTGTTTGTCAAACCAGCCCCTGATCTGGTTTTCGTATATGCTCGCTATTTCAGCATTCGGTATCTGCATTGTAAGATATATATACTTTTCCTCCCGTCTTTCCGACACCTTTTTCATATATCCGGTAAAGAACAGGAAATTCCACAGATTGTCCTCAGACTCATGGATATCATCATAGGTGATGTCCTCATGGATCTGCTTTTCGATTGTTCCGCCCTTGATCAGTATGTCGAGCTCCTGCTTCATCGCGTCATCCGCATGCCATATCATATCCTTAATGATCTGGTTTGATGAAGTGTTGGCCCAAAACGGTCTCGGGAATTTTCTTTGATCATTTACGGTAGAGTCCACATAACTTATGACGCTCCATGGATTATAGATCTCCGTGTCTCCGAACAGATAGCCGTCATACCACTCCTTCACTTCGGGGATATTTGCCTCCAGGCCGTAATCGACCAGCATATTTTCTGTTTCTGATTCCGTAAACCCAAAGCCCTCTGAGAAGGTTTTATCCATAACCGAATTGATCTTCAAATGATTCAGCCCCGTAAAGATACTTTCCTTGCTGATCCGAAGGCATCCAGTAACCACGCCAAACTGCAACGCGTCGTTGGTCTTCAGCGCAGACTCAAAGAGGGAGCGGATGAACCCCACCATCTCATCATAGAAGCCCTCATAATAGGCATTTTCAAGCGGCACATCATACTCGTCGAGAAGTATGAGCACATTTTCGTTATGGTGCATCTTAAGGCACTCCGAAAGTGTCTTTAATGCAGTAGAATAGCGTCCTACTTCCCTTGAAAACGCCTCTTTTTCTTCTTCTTTACTTGCAAACTTCCGATCGTTCCCTGCAAATATGCTTTGATAAAAGCTCTTGAAAACCTCTTTCTTTTCTGTACTTAATATGTCCGACCTTTCAAGATATGCATGTCTCTCAAATTCAGATATGATCTCTTCCCTAAGCTTCATAAATGCATTATAAAAATCCGGCTGCTTCGCCGACTTCAGGGACAGCTTGATCACAGGGTATTTCCCCATCATGGAAAGGATCCTGTCCGATGCCCCCATGATCCTTTTCCCCTCAAAGTATCTTCTCTTATCTATGACATTTCCGTCCCTGTCATATTCCAGTTCAAAGAAGGTGCGGAGCATGGAGAGCGCAAGGGTCTTGCCGAAACGTCTCGGACGGGTGAACAAAGTGACCATGCCGCCCTTTTCCACAATGTCACGGATGAGCATGGTTTTGTCTACATAGTATATATCTTCATCTATCATCCTCTTGTAATCTTCGTATCCGATACCGATCTTTTTCACGGCCATGACCTCCCTCCGAAGGATAACGGTTCCTACGGCTTCCTGCGTTTTCCACTGATATCCCGTTACAAAATATTATAGGCGTATTTTGTAAAATACACAAGGCATCTATAAGTATTTTTACTACTCAAATTCTGTCCCGCATTGCAGTTTCATGGAAACTATGATAAAATAAACCCGCAAGCGGATTTACTCGAATGGAGGTAGATCATGGCAAGAGAGATAGCAACGGGAGTTCAGGATTTCAGCGAATTAAGAGAAAAACATGCTTTCTATGTGGATAAGACGGCATTTATAAGGGAATGGTGGAATGCTTTTTTTCCAATAAATATGAGGGCAGAGCAGACCTGTTTGAAGGACTGGATGTGTGGAAAGATGAGGGATTCCGTAAATTGCAGGGGACTTACCCCGTGATCTTTCTGTCTTTTGCGGGAGTAAAGCAGGTGACCTATGAAAAAACAAGGGGTCTTATCAATGAACTGATCACAAAGCTGTTTATACAGTATGAGTGGCTTTTCAAAGATGAGCGTTTTACGAAAAAAGACAGGGAATTCTATGACCAGGTGTCAAGGAACATGGATGATGTTGTTGCGTCCATGTCTCTGAATATGCTCTGCGAATGGCTGCACAGGTATTATGGCAAAAAGGTCATAGTCTTGTTGGACGAATACGACACGCCCATGCAGGAGGCTTATATAAACGGCTTCTGGGATGAGCTGGTCGCATATACGGGGGCTCTGTTCAACAATACCTTTAAGACCAATCCGTCACTGGAGCGTGCAGTCATGACTGGGATCACGAGAGTCAGCAAAGAGTCCATTTTTTCTGATCTGAACAACCTTACGGTAGTTACTACTACATCAGATGAGTATGCGAAATGCTTTGGTTTTACGGAAGAAGAAGTGTTTGCCGCAATGGATGAGCAGGAGATCCCGGAGGGTGAAAAAAAGAACGTCAAGGCATGGTATGATGGTTTTACTTTTGGCAATGTGACGGACATTTACAACCCGTGGTCTGTTACTTCCTATCTGTCGAAGAAGAAATATGATACGTATTGGGCGAGAATACCAGCGGAAACGGTCTGGTCAGCAAACTGATCAGGGAAGGTGACAAAGGCATTAAGACGGAATTTGAGAGACTCTTAAATGGAGAATCCATAGAGGCGAAGATTGACGAACAGATCGTATTCAGCCAGCTGACCGGGAACAGGAATGCGATCTGGAGCCTGCTTCTGGCGTCAGGGTATCTGAAGGTAGTAAACGTTGTGTTCAGCAGTGCGGGAAAACCAACCTATCAGCTTGCCCTGACTAATTATGAAGTTAAGTGTATGTTTGAAACCATGATCGAAGGTTGGTTCGCGCAGACAGAGGATTTTGGTGAATTTATATCGGCCATGTTCAAAGGCGATGTAAAAAGCATGAACCGTTACATGAACAAAGTGGCATTGAACACATTCAGCTACTTTGACGCCGGTAATAAACCCTCCGAACAACGGGAGCCGGAACGCTTTTATCATGGCTTTGTACTGGGACTGATCGTGGACAGATCAGAATACTACATGGCGATCAGCTTATCCGTTCCCTGCTTCGCGAATGCCTTGAATCCGAGATCCTGTTTGATCTGCTCCACAGCCTGGTTTCTCGCCTCCGGGGCAAGCGCTGTGATGATCTTATTTCCAAGCTTCTGGTCGGAGATATTCATGGCTTTCATGTAGATCATAGTTGCCGCCAAGGTCTGGACTTCCTCAAGACTCTTGCCCGGTACGTCAATCTCGTTCTGAATCGTTCCGATCCACTGGTTGATATTTCTCTGGGCGTTGATCTGCTGCTGGCGGGCAGGCTCGCTCTTACGGAAGCTGTCAATCAGGCTGCCTGCCAGGCTCCCCGCTGTCCTCGCCGCGGCGACACGCTTTTTCTCCGTATTATTTAACCGCTTCTCATCCCCCTGGACCTGATCCAGCTTATAGTCCAGATACTCCGCGGTCTTCGCGCTCAGAATCCCCAGGCTTGTCAGCATCTCTGCCGTCTCCTCCGCCTTGGGCTTTCCTCCTTCTTGTATCTTCTTCGTGACACTCTGCGTGAGCTTCCTCAACCGATCCGCCTCCTGCTTCATCTCACGATACTGGCGCGAGGAACGCATGAGCGCAGGATCGGCGCTGTTGATGGCCCGGTAGATATCCTTCGCGCCATTGGATACCTCCTGGAAGAGCTCCGCATCCGACTTAGGTCTCACCTCCTGATGGCTCTTTACAAGCTCCTGCATCTTTCCGCTCTCAATCCGCGCCTGTACGGTGGCAAGCTATTTGACAGGTGTGCACTTTCGTCTGTGAGTCATAATTGATCCCGACCATCACAATCTCTCCACCATACTCCTGCAAGATTGCCGGGTAATTCCGGTCTTTGATCTGTTCCACGGCTCCCCCTGCTGTCTTGTTCCATTTCAATTCAACAACCAGTGCCGGAAGCAGTGATTTTTTCTTTGGCAGATATACAACATCCGCAATCCCTTTTCCTGAGGGCAGTTCTTCCACCTTCAGATACTGGTCTATGGCTGCGATATACGCAAACTTGAGTACATATCGAAGTGCCTGCTCGTCGTTATAGAATGTCGGCGCATACTGTGTCTGCCTCACCGCATCTATGGCTTCCGCCACTTCTGCGGCCTTGCCGGCAATGGTATCCTCCAGAAGCTTTTGGGAGCGTGAAAGCAACCTGAGCCATCCCTGATTCACATTCCTGTCTTTCAATATCTTTCTGAATTCCGTCCGGATCTCCTCGTTTGGAATGCGTGCACATCCCTCCTCTTCATCCCAGGTAAGGTATCCCAAATGAATCAACAGCGTCAGCACATCATCTCTGCTCCGGAATGTCTCGAAATCATTTTCAAACCCTTCCGTATCAACTTCAATCTTCTCTCCCGCAATCAGTCTGGAGATGATCTCCTGCAGCCCCTCAAAATCCATATTGATATAAGTCATAAGAGATTCCGCCGCCGATGTTTTTTTCCAATAAGAACTGAATTTTTTCTTTCTGACCGCCATCATGACAGAATATGGATTATAGATTGCGCCAATCTCCGGGAAATCATATCCGTCATACCAATTTTTCGCCTCTTCAAAGCTCAATCCATGCTTGTCGCATATCTCATGCACTTCATCTTCCGTAAAACCGGTATATTTCGCAAATTCTCCCGGATCAAGGATCGGATATTCCGTGAAATCGGAAATGGCCGACTGCGCCCCGTCTTTCTTGATTGGCAAAATCCCCGTCATATAGGCAGCTGCCACCACTTTCGGAGTAAAATTATTACTCTTAAACCATTTCCTTAGCAGATTTAGGTATCGTTTTTGAGTTTCTGCGTCATTTTTAGCCTCCCGGATCAAGGCATCCCATTCATCAATGACGAACACAAACTTTTTCCCTGTCTTTTCTACACAGCGGACCAGGCTTTCCGCAAGATCGTTTTCACCGGTGATCTCCGGGTATATTTCTCGCATATCCGCCAAAATTTTCTCACTGATCATAAGCGGAACATCCTTTAACAATATCCCCTCAACCTGCGCCGTTGAAACAAAGGTTGTAATGTCAAGATTGATCACATGATACTGATTCAGATGTTTACGGTATCCATTCGTATTCGCAATATCTTTATCGTCAAAAAGTTCATGCGAATCACAGGAACAGTCATAATAAGCACAAAGCATCTGTGCTGCAAATGATTTTCCGAAACGCCTGGGACGACTGATGCATGACAGCCTTCTCGGCGTATCGATCGTTTCATTAACCAGACCGATCAAGCCTGTCTTATCAATATATTCATCATTCAACACCAACGAAAACCCACTGTTCCCCGGATTTAAATAAATTCCCATGAATACTCCTCCCTGGCAGACTGAATAACTGCAGCTTTATAGACACTTTATTAAAGTTTATGTCTTAAATACCTAAAAGTCAACAGCCTTACCTTTATTTCCGCTCAGAGTATCCCGCCCACGCCACTGATATGGTGGCTCATGTAGGCCTCGGTCATATTCGCCCAAGAGTAGGTGGACATGTATTCCCCGTGGTAGGCGTCCACCGCCTGGATATCCCCGTCAAAGAAACGGTACAGATCGCAGGACAGCTTCTCCGGAACCACCCGGATCTGCCCCTTTGACCGCTCGATGATGTCTTCGATCCCGTACGCCTTCAGCGTGTCTCTGAGGGAGGACAAGATCACATCCAGGTACTTCTGCATTGGGCGGTCATATCTGGCGTCGCCTTCCCACAGTGCGTAAAAGATCATAGATCTGGTCTGGAATTTGCCCTGTCTGTCCACCAGGTAGGCCAGTACCTCCTTCGCCTTGGAACGGCTGAAATCCACTACTTTCCCGTCCACAAAGATGTTGAATTTCCCAAAGGTCTCCACCGTGACGTGTGCCGCTTCCTTCTTTTCCGCCCTGCCCCGCAGCGCATAATCCACCTCGTTCTGCAGCTGCTCCATGCTCACCGGTTTCAGCAGATAGCCCGATGCATGCAGTGCGAACGCGTCCACCGCATATTTTCTGTATCCGGTCAGAAAGATAATGGAAATATCGGGATGACGCTCCTTGATCCGGATCGCCAGCTCCAATCCGTCCATTCCCGGCATGTTGATATGTCTTCTCCGTCCGCCTCTCTCGTGTAATAGACCTGGTTTCCGTCCGCGTCCGTCATATAGTATGCGCTGGTGGTTCCGGTCACATTCCCCTCAGAGTCCCCTCTGGTCTCCTCATACTGTATCACGTTGCCGTCGCCGTCCTCCGTCAACGAAGAGGATTCAAAGTAATTTTCGCCCATTGCTACGGTTTCCACGGTCTTTCTCGTCACATTGCCGTCGGCATCCTTTGACACGGTCTTGACCGGCGTGCCCATCTCGTCAGTGGTGATTTCCGTGCTTCCGGTCTTCACACCATCCTCGTCGTAATACGTTTCGGTTTCCGTCTCAGTGCCGTTTTCGTCTTTATTTACGGTCACAGTCTGCGAACCGTCCTGACTTCTCGTTTCCTCTTTGCTACCGGTCTTCTGTCCGTCCTCGTAGTAGGTCTTGATCAATGTCCAAGTGCCATCTTCATTCTCGATCCATTCATATTGTGTGGCGTTCGGATCCACGTCGGAGTCGTCATCGCTATCGTCGCCGTTACCGAAATCATCATCGAGGTCGCCCTCGTCGCCGTTGTCTTCGTACCCATCATTGGATTCGGCATATGCCGTCCTGCCGGGATAGGGCGCCATCCCAACTGTCATCGCCATGGCCAGAATTGTCACAATGACCCTCGTGATCAGCATCCTTGCAGTTCTTTTTTTATTCACTTTGCCTTCACTATGCCACACCATGTCCATCAAATGTCCCGCAAACGCACCCCGACAGACAATTTTTCTCACTTCAGACCGCCATGTATTTCTCTGCCACATCCTGTGACAACGCATAGTAATCATCGAATCACCATATATCCGTCCGCATCCTCAGGAGTCAGCCCAAACTCTTCGACAATCGCATAACTGCGATCGTCTCTGCCGTTTCCTTACTCACATTATCATAGTCCCGACCCTGTAAAAGTTCGAGCATACGCTCCTTGTTGCCGCGCAGACGGAGCACATCCAACAAAAGTCTCAGGTCCGTCTGACAGTTTGCCGCAAGTGACGGATCGTCTGCGTCTCTTACTCCGTTTTCGTTTTGGGAAAAAATCTTAAAATCCTAACACGTTGGCGATATCATTAAAGAAAACAAATACCATCAATATCATGAAAAACATCAGCCCGACAAAATGCACCATGCCCTCTTTGTCCGGCGGCACAGGCTTACCGCGCACCACCTCGATCAGCAAAAAGACCAGTCTTCCACCGTCCAGCGCCGGAATGGGCAGCAGATTCAAAATGCCGAGATTGATCGTGAGCAGCAGCGTGATATCCAGCATACTCAGCACCACATCCAGCCAGCCGTACTGTCTTGCGACCTCATAGGTCTCACCCACCATGTTGGCAATCCCCACCGGTCCCGCGATATCCTTGCGTCCGACCTGTCCGGAGAGCAAAAGTTTCAGACTCTTGTAGGTATATTTCATGTAAAATTCCATATGGTACCAGGCGTATTTGATTGCCTCAATCCCTTCCGGTTTCACATAAGTCCCGTTGAGGAAACCGAACATATACCGCCCGTATTCCTCGTCATAACGCGGCGTCACCATCACCGTGCCGTACTGTCCGTCGCGCTCATAGCCCACTTCCACTTCTCCGCCGCGGTACAGCGCATTAAACAGGATCAACTCCTGTCTGAGGTGAATCTTTTCTCCGTTCAGGGAAACAATTCTGTCCCCGTCCTGCATCCCTGCCGTTGCCGCAGCGCCGCCTTCCAGGACCTGGGTAGCCACCGGTACCTGAATGCCATCCCCGTCGCCACAGGAGCTTAAGCTGACCAACGCCAACGCCACAAAAAAGCCAAGAATAAAGTTAAACAGAGGCCCCGCCACCACGGTGGAAATCCGTTTCCAGACATTTGCATTGGGAAAGGCTCCCGGATGCTCCTCGCCTTCCTTCGTGTTTAGCCCATCCTCGCCTTCAAACATACAGGCACCGCCGATGGGGAACAGTTTCAGAGAATATTTGGTATCTCCCCGCTGAAATCCCAGGAGTGTCGGCCCCATACCGATGGCAAACTCCACCACATGGATCCCGCCGGCCTTCGCCAACAGAAAATGCCCCATCTCGTGTGAGATCACCACAATGCCAAAAATAAGAAAAAATAAAATGATCGTTCTGATTGTTGCCATACTACAATTCTACCCTTTTAACCATGCTTTCTGTTTTGAATCGCTTCATACGCTTCCTGCTCAGCCGCCAGGATCTCATCCACACTCGGATCGGAGATGTTTTTATGTGCATCCATGCATGCCTCGATCAGCTCCGTGATCTGCAGATAAGAAATCTCTCTGTTTAAGAACAGACCCACCGCCTTTTCATTTGCCGCGTTAAATACCGTAGGCATACTGCCGCCTGCCGTGGCCGCGCGATAGGCCAGCTTCAGTCCCACGAATGTATCCATATCCGGCTTCTCGAACGTGATCTGCGCCAGTTCGAAAAAGTCTACTCTTTTCCCGTCCATGGGACGTCTGTCCGGATAGTACAGCGCATATTGGATGGGAAGCTTCATATCAGGGGTTCCTAACTGCGCGATGATCGCACCATCCACATACTGTACGGCAGAGTGGATAATGCTCTGCGGATGTACCACCACCTGGATCCGGTCCAGATCCACATCAAACAGCCACTTTGCCTCCATCACTTCCAGACCTTTATTCACCAATGTCGAGGAATCGATCGTGATCTTTCTTCCCATGGACCAGTTGGGATGCTTCAGCGCATCCTCCACCCGCATCCCAGCCAGCTCCGCTCTGGTCTTGCCCCGGAAAGGTCCGCCCGATGCGGTCAGCAGGATTTTTTCAATTTTATCCTTCGGCTCCCCGTTCAGGGACTGAAAAATAGCGCTGTGTTCGCTGTCCACGGGCAGAATCGACACGCCGCACTTTGCCGCTAACGGCATGATGATATGACCGGCGCATACCAAAGTCTCTTTATTCGCCAGCGCAATGTCTTTCCCCGCCTCGATCGCCGCAATGGTCGGTCTGATACCAATCATGCCCACGATCGCGGTAACTAATACCTCCGACTCCTTCATTGTGGCAATTTCCAGCAGACCGTCCATTCCCCAGACAACCTTCACCGCCAGATCTGCCACACGTACTTTCAGATCCTCCGCAGCCTCCTCGCTCCACATTGCCGCAAGGCTGGGGTGGAATTCTCTGATCTGCTGTTCCATCAGCTCCACATTGCTTCCTGCCGCCAGAGCCACCACATCCAGGTCTCCGTTCGCCCGGACCACCTCCAGCGTCTGCGTTCCGATGGAACCTGTGGAACCTAAAATTGCGATTTTTTTCTTTGTATCCATAATATCCCTCATCGTTCTTCTTCCCCTCGAAAGTGCGCTGCGGCGTTATATCATCAGCAGTGCAAGGAAGTATACCATCGGCGCCGTCACAGTCATACTGTCAAACCGGTCCATGATCCCACCATGTCCCGGGATCAGATTCCCGTAGTCTTTGATATTGTTGTTTCGCTTGATTGCGGATGCCGCCAGATCTCCCACCATGCTCATCACCGCACCGATGGCACAGATAAACGCCAGTGTCAGATAAATCTGATTGGCGGGAAACGCCAGCTCCACCACAAAATATCCGTAAATTCCGCCGATAAACGCCGAGCCGAGCACGCCGCCGATACAGCCCTCCAGAGACTTCTTGGGGCTGAGAACCGGAAAAATTTTCTTTTTGCCAATCAGTTTTCCCACCACGTATGCACAGGTATCACATCCCCAGGAGCTGATGAGGATCAGCCACACCAGATACTGCCCCTGTTCACTCATACGGGTCAGATACACAAAGGAGAGCATCACCGGCGCGTACAGAAAAGAAAACACAGCCGACGTCACCTGAGATGCCTGATATTTCGGAAACGTCACCACATAACAGAACATCTCCGCCAGAAAAACCGCCACAATACACATCAGCAGCAGCACTTTATCCGTAGAAAAATAAACCGCTGCATAGTACGAGACAACGCCTGCAAGGCCAATGCCCTCCAGCCAGCCACTGCATCCCAGCGCTTTGGTCAGCTCCCTGTATGCGATCAGGGAACACAACAGGAGGATCAGCAAAAGCGGCCACTCCCCCAAAAACATGACACCAACGGCAATGATGAGTAAAATAATTCCGCTGATCAGTCTGGTCCAAAACATATTTCCTCCTCCTTCAAGCCGCCGTACTTTCTGTCCCTATGATTATATGCCTCCACAGCTTTGACCAATTCTTCTTTTGTGAAATCAGGCCATGCCACGGGCGTAAAATAAAATTCCGTATAAGCCAACTGCCACAGCAGAAAATTGGAAATCCGCTGCTCATTGCAGGTGCGGATCAACAGATCCGGATCGGGAATCCCCGCCGTGTCGATCTGTGCATTGATCAGATCCGCGGTGATATCCTGTGCGCTCAGCTCTCCCGCCTGCACCTTCCCTGCCAGCTTCTTCACAGCGCGGGTGATCTCATCCCTGCCGCCGTAGTTGATGGCAATCTGGAAATGAAGACCGTCGTTGTCTTTCGTGGCTTCCATAAGCTCAGCGATTTTTTCCTGAAGGTCCTCCTCCAGGCCGGTCAAATCCCCGATCACACGCACGCACATGCGGTTTTTCTCCGCCGTCTTCAGGCAGTTTTTCATATAGTTGCGCAAAAGCTTCATCAACGCGTCCACTTCATCCTGCGGACGGTTCCAGTTCTCCGTGGAAAAAGCATACACCGTCAGATACTGAATCCCCATTTTGTACGCTTCTTCGCAGATCTTTTCCACGGTTTTGGCACCCTCCACATGGCCGTAATTGCGCGGAAGTCCCTTCGCCTTTGCCCACCGTCCGTTTCCGTCCAAAATAATTGCCACATGTTTCGGCATTTGAAGATTTTCGTCCATTCTTGCCACCTCTGTCCGCGTGTACATAACAAGGCGGATGAGCATAACCCCTCCGCCCTGTCTTGCTCTTATATTCCAGACTACACAGTCATGATCTCCTTGGATTTTGCTTCCATCACCACATCAATCTCTTTGATGTACTTATCGGTGATCTTCTGCAGCTCCTCTTCCAGCTGCTTGATCTCATCCTCGGAAATTTCGGTCTTTGCCAGCTTCTTGAATGCATCATTTCCGTCTCTTCTGATGTTGCGCACCGCAACCTTTGCATCCTCAGCCTTTTTCTTTACTTCTTTCGCCAAATCCTTTCTGCGCTCCTCCGTGAGCTCCGGGAACACCAGACGGATCACGCTGCCATCATTGGACGGATTGATTCCGATATCGGAAGTCTGGATCGCCTTCTCAATAGCTTTGATCATATTTTTCTCCCAGGGAGCAATCTGGATGATCCGCGCCTCCGGCACCGTCACATTGCCCACCTGCTGAATGGGAGTCGGCGTACCGTAATAATCTACGCGAAGTTTGTCCAGCACATGGGGATTCGCACGTCCCGCGCGGATTCCGGCGTAATCCTGCTCCAGAAAGTCCATTGCCTTTTTCATTTTGTCATCATACTGCTGTAATCTTGCGTCCATAAGTCTTCTCCTCTCAATAAACTCTATCTCTTATACCGTCACTTTCGTGCCGTTGAAATTTCCCTTTACGGTATTGATGATACTGTTTTCCTCATTCAGCCCGAACACCCACATAGGCATCTTGTTGTCTCTTGCCAGAATGGAAGCCGTCATATCCACAACCTGCAGATTCTTCGCGATCACCTCATCGATCGTCACCTCACTGTATTTCTTTGCCCCCGGATTCTTCGCAGGATCCGCATCGTACACGCCGTCGATGGACTTCGCCAACAGGATCACGTCCGCATCCACCTCGATGGCTCGCAATACCACGCCGGTATCCGTGGAAAAATAAGGATGCCCCGTTCCGCCGGCAAAAAATACCACCATATTCTTTTCAAAATATTTATTTGCCCGGTCCTTGGAAAACAGCTTTGTGAAAGAGCCGCACTCAAAAGGCGTCAGGATATTGGTCATCATGCCCACAGAACGGAAGATCTCCGAAACGTAGATACAATTCATGATCGTGGCCAGCATACCGATCTGGTCCGCTTTGGTACGGTCAATGTTTTCGCTGGATCTGCCACGCCAGAAGTTACCGCCGCCGATGACAATCCCCACCTGGATTCCATCATCCACCAACTCCTTGACCTGCAAGGCAACCTTTCTGACCGTTTCCTCGTCAAACCCTGTCTTCTTTTCTCCCGCCAACGCTTCTCCTGAAAGTTTCAGCAAAATTCTGCGCATATGCACCCTGGCCTCCTTTTTTCTATCAATTCTTATTTGAAAGAACTATACTGCGTCAAAAAAACTGGTCGGGTTAATATCCGCATAACACTGCAGACACATTCCCTCGATCACGGCACCGTTGTTGATCTGGATGGATTTGAACTTGATATTGCCCACCACGATTGCCGTGGAATCCAGAATGATGGGGCCGTGCACATCGATATCTCCCTTTACAGCGCCTGCGATGGCCGCACTGTTTGCCGAGATATTCCCGAGCACCACCGCTTTTGCTCCCAGCTTCACCGCACCGTCGCTGACAATATCCCCGGTCAGCTTGGCACCCTCCGCGTAAACCTCCGCTGCACGGACATTTCCATGGATCTGTCCGCTCACACTGAGTTTTCCGGTGGTCTCCACATTTCCCTCGATCATACCCATCACACTGACAGGCGCATCGGCAAACAGATCACCGTAAATATTCATCCCTGCGGCAATGACAGAGGTTCCCTCTGCAACATAGCTCATTTCCTTCGCTGCTCTTTCCAGATTCATCTCCGCGATCTGGGCCATATCCGCCTTGAGCGATTCCTCAGGTCGATCCGCATCCTGTACAGGTGCTGAGCTTTGCGGCTCCTGGGACTCCTCCAAAAACGGCATCTCTTTGATCAATTCTCTCCGGAATGATTCAGCCGACGCCTGCTCTTCCAGCTCCGAATCTCCGATCTCAGACTCTTCGACCACCAATTCTTCCGTCAAAACTTCCTCCGCATCCAGACCTTCATATACTTCATTCTCATCATGCCATTCCGCTGCGATCTCCGTGGCGGATGCCTCCAACAGCTCTTCTGCCGGTACGAGTTCCGTATCCACAACGGGTTCGGGTTCCATCTCCACGACGGGCTCAGACATTATTTCCACGGCTGGCTCCGGTTCTGCTTCCACAACAGGCTCCGGCTCTGCCTCCATATCCGGCTCAGACATTGCTTCCGCAACAGTCTCCTGCGGTTCTTCCGGAATTTGTTCTTCTTCCTCGGGGAGCGCCGCGATCGCCGCCGCAAGCATATCCTCCAGCGACTGCATATCCGCCGGATCGCTTTCGGCTTCCGCAACCGGCTCCTGCGTTTCAGGATACACCACCTTCATCTGGGTACTTTCGGCGGTAGTCTCCTCCGGGAAAGCAATACTGTCGATATTTTTCAACATCTCCTCCAGCGAGATATCCGAGACATCCTGGGCTGCGTCCTGCACCGTATCCGATGTCTGCCGTTCTTCCGATGTCTGCTGCTCTTCCGCCCCCTCATCTGTCGGCTCCTCCGCTGCCGCTGCAGCCGCGAACGCCGCCATGATCTCTTCCTGCGTCATGATATGATTTCCACCGGCTGCGGCTCCGCCATTCTCATTCGGCATCAGCTCATCCACAGCCTGTGACAAGTCTTCTTTCAAATCCGAGAAAAAACCCATTTTTTTCCCCTCCACCTTTATTATGCAGCCAATCCTGCTTTAGCGATGCAGATGCTGTACCGGCACGGTGTCCTCCGTGATCGGCAGTAATTCGGTGTCCTCCATCGCCTGAATCGTCTCAATGATCTTCGGCAAAGCGTCCACTGTGGCTCTCTTATCCGCCGCATCATGCATCAGCACCACGGATGTCTTCCAGCGTGGTATCGTTGCCGTGCTGTTCTGCACCAGCAGATCGATACTGATGTGCCGATTCGCCGCATCTCCGGAATCCACGTTCCAATCATAGAACACCACATCCTGGCTGTCCAGATAATAGGCAAAGAACCGCATATCCTGTTTGCTCACCGTATTGGAACTTCCCCCGGGGAAACGGTAATACTTACATTTCACTCCGGTCAGTTCCTCCAGATAATTCTGCTGTTTTTCAAAATCCTCTTTGAAACTGTCCAATGATTCATACAGTTCCATGTACTTATGGCTGTATGAATGCATGCCAAGTGTATGTCCCTCGTCCACGATCCGCCTGATCGCGGCCTGGGACTTCTCATCCTCTTTGCCGACCACAAAAAAAGTGGCCTTCACATCATATTCTGCCAATATATCCAAAATTTCATCTGTGTAAACGCTCGGTCCATCGTCAAAGGTCAGATATACTTTATGTCCGATCCCGTCCTGCACGTCCGCTATCTGCTCCGGCTCCCCCTGTGTCTCAGTCTTCTGACCGGTCTGCGCCAGCCTGTCAAACAATTCCTGCAGGCGCTTCGCCCTGTCCGTTTCCACTATGCTCTCCGACATGCGGTCGACCCTTTGTTCCAGGTCATTCACCCGGTAAAACAAAAAAGCACAGCAGACTACAGTTATGAACAATATCGCAAGCAGCACAGAATTTTTCAATTTATCCGACATCTTCCCTGCCTCTTGAATCGATACTTCTGTAACAGTATACCACATTGTCACTAGCTGGGAAAGTAAAAAATAAAATAAAATTTGCATCTTGTGCCAACTTATACTATAATGATTTCCGACAGAAAGGAACAGGGACGGAAAAATCCCTGATATGGTGACTGACATGGGTTTTGAATTTATCAAGAAGCTTCCGACTCCTGCGGAGATCCGCGAGGAATTCCCGCTTCCTGCCGAATTGGTGGAAAAGAAAAAGGAACGTGACGCCGAGATCCGGGATGTGATCACCGGCAAGAGCAATAAATTTTTGCTGATCATCGGACCCTGCTCCGCAGACAACGAGGATTCCGTCTGCGATTATGTGAGCCGTCTGGCAAAGGTGAATGAAAAAGTAAGCGATAAGCTGATCCTGATCCCCAGGATCTATACCAATAAGCCCCGCACCACCGGTGAGGGCTATAAGGGAATGATCCATCAGCCCGACCCGCAGCAGAAATCGGATTTTCTGGCGGGACTGATCGCAATCCGCAAGATGCACATCCGCGCATTTGAAGAAACCGGGCTGTCCTCGGCAGATGAGATGCTGTATCCGGAGAACTGGGGCTATCTCTCCGATATTCTGTCCTATGTGGCAGTCGGCGCCCGCTCCGTGGAGGACCAGCAGCATCGTCTGACCGTCAGCGGTTTTGATATTCCCGCCGGTATGAAGAACCCTACCAGCGGTGATTTCTCCGTCATGCTGAACTCCGTCTATGCGGCACAGCATCCCCACTCCTTCATCTACAGGGGCTGGGAGGTAAACACCGCCGGAAACGAACTGGCGCACACAGTTCTGCGCGGTGCCACCAACAAGCACGGCCAGAATCTGCCCAACTATCACTATGAGGATATGAATCTGCTCTGGGAAATGTATGAGAAGATGGATCTAAAGAATCCTGCCTGCGTGGTGGACACCAATCATTCCAACTCCGGCAAGCAGTTTGCACAGCAGATCCGCATCGCAAAAGAGATCATGCACAGCCGCAAACTCAATGCCAACATCCACAGTCTGGTGAAAGGTCTGATGATCGAGAGTTATATCGAAGAGGGCAGCCAGAAGATTGGCGGCGGCGTCTACGGCAAATCCATCACCGATCCCTGCCTGGGATGGACGGATACCGAGCGTCTGATCTACGATCTGGCGGAATATGAATGATCCGCAAGGGGTCTCAGAAAAGCCTGCCGGCGATTCCCCGTAAGAGAGCGGGATTCACATAGCTCTCCAGCGCGCAGCCGGCAACCAATAACAAAAGTAATACCGACCAGGACAACACCCGTTCCATGAGGACGGGTGTTTTTAATGCCTGACGGTCCCTCCCATAGATCATGGCACAGGTCTTCCGGCACCAGGTCAAAATTCCGTACAACAATACGCCATACAGAATGCCCTGCGGCAGAATGCCGACCAGAGCCAGCAGGATTCCTTTCATCCCCAGCCGGATCCCCGCCGACGCCAGATAGACTCCGAACGCCAGACCACAGCCGAATGCGGCGCAAAAACAGGCGGCACTGCCCAGATAGGTCGTCGCCAGAAGGGAAATGCCCAGAAACCGGATGCCCCGCCGGTATAAAAGCGTTGCAAAAAGAGCGCCGCCCTGCAGACTCATAGCAGACATTGCTTCTATCATGTCCGCTGTCCATAAGTCCGTATGTGCAAGCCATGCGCTCTTTTTCAGAATCAAACATAAAATTCCCGCGGTCATTCCCGCCAAAAACAAATAGAGAAAAAACTTTCTTGTCCGCATCCCGTCACCCGCCTCTGCTTTTCCAAATATATGCAGGTTGGGCATACGATATGTCCCTTTTAGTCCTTTTAGTCCTCTCTGCCATACTTGACCGCATAGGTTAAGATGGCACAGATCGTCTTGGAATCCTGAATCTTTCCGTCAAAGATCATCTGGATCAGATCATCCAGCTCCCACTCCTCCACATTCAGATATTCGTCCTCATCCAAATGCTGTTTTCCGGGTTTTAGATCTCTGGCCAGATAAATATCGATCTTCTCATTGCAGAAAGCAACCGTGGTATAAATAGAATTCAGCAGCTCCAACTCGTCGCAGCTGTATCCGGTCTCCTCTTCCAGCTCTCTCCTGGCCGCATCGATGGTGGGTTCCCCCCGTCCGTTCAGACCGCCTGCGGGGATCTCCAGCGTATATCGCTCCAGTGCGTTTCTATACTGCCGCACCATCAGGAGTTTTCCGTTTCCCTTGACCGCCACAACGGCCGCCGCCCCCTTGTGATCGATCAGATCCCACTTGGCTATGTTTCCGTTGGGAATCTGCATGGTATCCTGATAGTAATCCAGGATTGCGCCGTGAGCGATCAACGTCCTGTCGAGTCTTTTAATCTCATTTGCTTCACTCATTTTTTTCACTTCCCTGTTTCAATTTCGTCATCTTATAGATAAATACCATTCCCGCGATCACCAAAGCCAGAATAAACGCGAAAATAATAGCCAGGATCAAAGGCACATTGGAGGACGTCTTTTCGCCCACAGAAACATTTGTCTGCTGTGCTGCATTGTCCGTCTGTGCCCGCGCCGTGGTCTGGCTGGTCACAGCCTGACCGTTTGCCTGCGTGGCATTCTGCGTATTCTGCCCGTTCTGGTTCCCGGCAGACTTCAGCTCTGAAAGCTGGATCCCGCTGCCGTTTCCGGTACTGCCGATGATGATGCCGTCCTTGGAAAATCCGGTCACGAACCCACTCATCCAGGCCAAAGGCGCATTCCAGTTGATGGTACACTCATTGACGGAATAAGCCTCAATGTGATCCATGTAGCTCTTTGCCGGCGCAATCTCTCCCGCTTTCCAGCCGGAGCCCTGTACCCAAGGGTCCTCCAGACCACAGTTGGGTCCGCCCACCAGCACACCGCAAGGCGCCATTGGGAAGGAATCATCCACCTGATGTGCCCAGTAACGATGATGCGGGTACAGAGAGGTATGGGTACCGTAGCCCGTCACGTAGGAGATATCCATGGGATTTCTGCCCAGAATATAGTCAAACGCTGAGATTGCGCCGTCTAAGAAGCGCTGCTCTCCGGAATTCATATATGCATAAGCCAGGATCATACCATTGTCCATCACCAGTGAATTGGAACCCCAGATATATCCCTCATTGCTGTTGTTATATCCCATTGCGGAAGCCGCATAGGGCTGTCCGTACCCCTGGGCGCTCTCTTTGGCGAGATAATTTTCCGCTGCCGCACGCACGCTGTTTACCGCACCGCTGAACACGGCGGAATCCACACTTTTCTCATTCAGACAAACGCTCAGATCCCCCAGCGCCGCCACATGGCCCCAGTCAAAGCTTCCGTAAGCGCCGACTGCCTCACCGCCGTTCAACGCCGTCGGTACCTGCAGATAGAAATTTGACTGCTTCATATCGTCCAGATAACCGCTCTCCCCGGTGGTGATATAGAGTTCGCAGGCTGCCCAATAAAACTCATCCGTCACATTGTCGTCACCGTACGGGCCGCCGCCCTCTTCGTCCTCTAGAGGCGCATACATGGAGGGATGCTTCTTCGCCGCCTCATAGGTGCGCTTTGCCACATCCAGGCAGGTTGCCGCATAGGTGTCATCAATTCCCTTCCACACGCGGGCTGCCTGTGCCGCACACGCGGAAACATTCAGCGTCGCCGCTGTCGTAGGAGGCAGAATGATACGGGGCTGCGGGTCGTCCGCAGGCGCCAGGGCAAGTCCGGTCCATTTCTGGTCATGAACCTTGTGATAGACCATGTCCTTGTAATCCCCGTCTTTCACCAGCATCTTCATCATCCAGTCCATCTCCCAGCGGGCCTCGTCCAGAAGGTCCGGATAAGAGTTCTGATTCTCCGGAATGTTCATGGTGCCGTCGGCATAAGCGGACTCCACTCCCACAAACTTTGCGGTCTCATACTGATTCTGCATGATCCACAGGGAAATGCCGCCGTTTACCACATATTTTCCATGATCTCCCGCATCATACCAGCCGCCGGTCACATCCTGACTTCCCGAGGAACCGCTGTATCCCCAGGTCTGCTGGATGGTAGCATTGTCGGAAGGATGTCCTGCCGCTCTCGCCAGGGCATTTGCGTCCCCGGAAGTAATATATTTGCTCTCCACCGCGATCCCGGAACGATTCTGGTAAAAATAATTCAGGGAATCGTACAACATGGCAGAATATTTTTCACTGTTGTCAATGTCAAAAGCCCGGGACTCGGAACCATCCGAAGCCTTGATCGTATAGGTTCCCGGCGTATTCAGCCCGCTGAAATTCAGTTCATGCACCGGATCACCTGAGTCGGCATCCATTCCCTTGTAAACGGATTTCCCCTGGAATACGCTCTTCCCACCGGCATCCAGCACGTCAAAATCAATTGCGCTTGAACTGCTGTTAATCAGGGTTGCCTTCTTCACAGAGCCGGAGAAATATCCCACCTGATTGGTCACAATATTCGCTCTGTCCCATACCGGTGCAGGCACATAATCATTCTCATCGGAAGTCAGGTCGATGAGAGACATATTGTCAAATTTGATCACCGTTCCGGCAGGGAAGCAGTCCCCGTTGGTATATTGCCCGTCACCGCCCAGATGAAACGCCCACTCAGCCACGTCCATGCTCTGACCGGCCGTAAAGGTAAGATCCACTTTCTTGGTCTCGTTTGCCCCGATCCAGATCGGATCCCAGGTACTGCCCAGATCATAGCCGTTACTCATGTTGTGCCAGATTTCCACATCCCCGGCCAGATTGCCGATCTTGGTATAATACTTTCCGCCGTTGGATGGCGTGATCTCATAGCGCACCCGATACTGATGTCCGGATACGATCTTCAGTCCTCTGTGACGGAACTGACAGTCCCATCTGTCCTCACCGCCTCTGGATGCTCCGCCGGGACTTACGATCGTGATCACATACTGTCCGTCCTTGATCTCAAAATCCATCTGACCCGTACCGGACTCCATGATATGCCAGGGCAGACCGACACCGTTCTCGAAATCCGTCTGTCCCAGCTGCTCCCCCGCGGATACCAAAAGAGGGCTTACCGCACCTCCTGCAAGAAGAACAGCCGCTGTCACAACCACTGCCATCTTTTTCCAAAGCTCGAAAACCCTCATAAATTTCCTCCTGTCATTATGTTTTGTTTTATGCCTGCAGCAGCTTCTCTACGCTGACAAGTTTTACACAGAGTACAAACAGATCCGTTGCCATTGCCAGTTCTTCCTGTGTCGGGAAGGACGGTGCGATACGGATATTGCTGTCCTTGGGATCCTTGCCGTAAGGATAGGTGGCGCCTGCTCCGGTCAGCGTCACGCCTGCCTCTTTACACTTTGCCACAATGGCTTTTGCACATCCCTCCATGGCGTCAAAGGAGATAAAATAACCGCCGTTGGGTCTGGTCCAGGTTCCGATCCCTGTACCGGCCAGTTCTCTGTCCAAAACCGCCAGAACCGCTTCGAATTTCGGCCGCATGATCGCCGCATGCTTCTTCATATGCTCTTTCATGCCGTCAATATTCTTGAAATAGCGTACATGCCGCAGCTGATTTACCTTGTCATAACCGATGGTCTGAATTGTCATGGACTTCTTCATCTCGTCCAGATTCGCCTGAGAGGATGCAATCGCGGCGATGCCGCTTCCCGCAAAAGTAACCTTTGAAGTGGATGCAAATTCATATACCATATCCGGATTTCCGGCTTTCTCGCATTCGCTCAGGATCTCCAGCAGAGAATCACTTCTGTCCTCATACAGATCATGGATCACATAAGCATTATCCCAGAAAATACGAAAATCCTTTGCAGCAGGCTTCAAAGCCGCAAATCTTCTCACCGTCTCATCGGAATAGGTATAGCCCTGGGGATTGGAATACTTGGGTACGCACCAGATTCCCTTAATGGAAGCATCCTCCGCCACCAACTTCTCCACCAGATCCATATCGGGACCTTCGGGAGACATGGGAACCGTGATCATCTCAATCCCAAAGTGCTGCGTCACCGCAAAGTGTCTGTCATATCCCGGCGCAGGACACAGGAATTTCACCTGATCCAGTTTGCACCAGGGTGTGTTCCCCAAGATTCCGTGCGTCATGGATCTGGAAATGGTATCATACATAATATTCAGGCTGGCATTTCCGCAGACGATCACATTGTCCGCAGACACTCCCATCATATCCGCCATCAGCTTCTTTGCCTCGGGAATTCCGGTCAACTCTCCATAGTTACGGGTATCCACCCCTGCTTCTGTCTTCATATCCGAATTGCTGTTCAACACATCCAGAAAACTCATTCCCATATTCAGCTGAGACGCTGCCGGCTTACCGCGGGACATATTCAGGGAAAGCCCTTTTGCCTTCGCTTCCTCATATTCTTTGTTCAAATCAGACTGTAACTTTAATAACTCTTCTCTGCTCAGTTCCTGGTACGTTTTCATAATCTCCTCACATTCCGCTGTCTCAGCAATTTCATGACTCTCATCTTTACGTTTGCATAATCGTATACAATCATACACTTGGTCTATCATACTATAAATGCAGGGTTTAGACAAGAGTTTTTTACAAGAAAAAGTTTTTACAAAAAACTGTAAGAAAAAACCGCCACATATCTATGCAGCGGTTTTTTCATCTCTGTAACTTATTTTGTTGTTTATGAAATTTTAGTCAAATCTTGCTCGAACTGTTTATGGTCTCTCAGTTTTCTGCTATCCCTTACTTCGCATAATCAATTACGCGGCTCTCACGGATCACATTCACCTTAATCTGTCCGGGATATTCCATCTCAGCTTCAATCTGTTTGGAAATATCACGCGCCATCAATACCATATCGGCATCGCTGACCTGCTCGGGCACAACCATAACTCGAACTTCCCGACCTGCCTGAATCGCAAAAGACTTATCTACACCCTTGAAATTGTTTGTTATTTCTTCTAATTGTCTCAGTCTGCTGGTATAAGTTTCCAGCGTCTCTCTTCTTGCCCCCGGTCTTGCAGCAGAGATTGTATCCGCAGCTTGTACAATACATGCAATCAGGGACGTGGGCTCTACATCACCATGATGAGATTCCACTGCATTGATTACTACAGCATTTTCTTTATACTTTCTGCAAAGCTCAGCACCAAGCTGTACATGGGAGCCCTCCATCTCATGATCGACAGACTTGCCGATATCATGAAGAAGTCCTGCTCTCTTTGCCAGTCTCACATCCAATCCCATCTCCGCAGCCAACAGGCCTGACAGCTGTGCAACTTCAATGGAATGACGCAGGACATTCTGTCCATAACTGGTTCTGAACTTCATCTTTCCGAGTAATCTTACAAGTTCGGGATGAATACCGTGAACACCTACTTCGAGTACAGCGGCTTCCCCCTCCTCTTTGATCATTACTTCAACTTCCTTCTGCGCTTTCTCCACCATCTCTTCGATTCTAGCGGGATGGATACGGCCGTCTACGATCAGCTTCTCCAGCGCAATTCTTGCCACCTCGCGGCGGATCGGATCAAATGCGGAAAGAATAACTGCTTCCGGCGTGTCGTCAATGATCAGATCAACACCCGTCATGGTCTCCAGGGTACGGATATTTCTACCCTCACGACCAATGATCCTTCCCTTCATTTCATCACTCGGGAGCTGTACAACAGAAATCGTTGTCTCGGAGACATGGTCTGCAGCACATCTCTGAATTGCGGAAACAACATATTCCTTTGCTTTCTTGTCAGCTTCCTCTTTGGCCTGACTCTCCATTTCTTTGATCATCACGGCCGTTTCATGCTTCACATCGTCTTCAACAATTTTCAATAAGTAGTCTTTTGCCTGTTCAGAGGTCAATCCGGAAATTCTTTCCAGTTCCTGTAAACGCTGTTCGTTCAGCTTGGAAACTTCTTCCTTCATCTTATTGATGTTTTCTTCTTTCGCCGCCAAACTCTGCTCACGTCTCTCAATTGCATCTGCCTTCTTGTCAATGTTGGATTCCTTTTGCTGTACTCTGCGTTCATCCCGCTGTACCTCAGATCTCCGTTCCTTGATCTCCTTGTCCAATTCATTCTTGGTGCGAATGGACTCTTCCTTGATCTCAAGCAAGGATTCTCTCTTCTTGGTCTCTGCGGTCTTGAGTGCTTCGTCAATGATCTCTCTCGCCTTCGTCTCCGCATTTCCAATGGTATTGTCAGCGGACTTCTGTAAGTAAGACGTAGTGACCTTATTTGTGATCACAGCAGTGACAAGGATGCAAACAAATGCAACTACAAGTGTAATAACTACTTGTGGCATTACAGGAGCACCTCCTTATGAAATTTTCATTGTACATTTTGCCTGTAAAACAGGGTTTCTCAATCATTCAAACAAGCAATTTGCAACATTTAAATTTTAAACTGAAATTTCTGTGATGTCAAGTAAAAGATATTATCCTTTGTATATCTTCCACCCGAAATCCCTTTCTCATCAGAAATGCCGCCTGTTTCTGCCGCTCCGCGAAATCCGCTTTCTCCGGATCAAAATGCCGTTTTTCTAAAAGTTTCTGCATCATCTGCACTTCGTCCTGTGCACCGCCTTGTTCTTCCCAGGTCTGCCACGCATCGCAGATCGTCCCCCGCGCGATTCCCTTTCCCGCCAGATCCTGCTCGATCCGCCTGCGGCTTCTGTTGTCCTCATGAATGGCAATATACTGCACCGCATAGCGAAGGTCATCTGTATAGTGAAAGGACTCCACATACTGCAGCGCAGTCTCTACGATCTGCGGCGGGGACCAACCCTGATTCAGCTTATCCCTGAGCTGCGCCACCGTATATTCCTTTTTCTGCAGCAAATGCATCGCCCGCATTTTCGCCCGCTTGGGCAGCACTTCTTCCATGATCAGCTCATAGATATCCTGAGGCAATTCGCTCTCTTCCCTGATCTGGTGCTGTCTGAGCTCACCTTTGTACAGAACAAAGGCAAACTCTCCATCCAGATACACCTTACTCCGGGTTTTATCCAATTCCTCGATCCGCGTTACCTGCATCAGTCTTCAGCCTTCGCTTTTGCTGCCTTTGCGGAATCCGCTTTCTCCTGTCCCGCCTCAGCGGATGCTTCTCCCGCATCCAGCCCAAAATGAGCCCTTACCTTGGCTGCAACCTCCGCGCAGACATCCGGATTATCTTTCAGATACTGCTTTGCGTTCTCACGCCCCTGACCGATCTTATTGCCGTTATATGCATACCACGCACCGGACTTCACGATCACGTCGATAGATGCCGCAAGATCCAGGATATCTCCCACCATGGAGATACCTTCTCCGAACATGATATCAAACTCCGCCTCCTTAAAGGGCGGTGCAATCTTATTCTTCACAACTTTCACGCGAGTACGGTTACCGATCACCTCGCCGCCCTGCTTCAAGGACTCGATACGGCGCACGTCCAGACGCACGGAGGAATAGAATTTCAACGCCCGTCCACCGGTGGTCGTCTCCGGATTTCCGAACATGATACCGATCTTCTCACGCAGCTGATTGATAAACACCACCGTACAATTCGACTTACTGCTGACAGCAGTGAGCTTACGCAGCGCCTGTGACATCAGTCTCGCCTGCAGACCCACATGACTGTCTCCCATGTCTCCGTCGATCTCCGCCTTAGGTACCAGCGCAGCCACGGAGTCCACTACCACAATATCGATCGCGCCGGAACGGACCATAGTCTCGGCGATCTCCATAGCCTGCTCTCCGTTATCCGGCTGGGAAATATACAGATTGTCAATATCCACGCCGATATTCTTCGCATAAACAGGATCCAGCGCATGCTCTGCATCGATAAATCCCGCAATGCCGCCTCTCTTCTGTACCTCTGCGATCATATGCAGCGTAACGGTCGTCTTACCGCTGGACTCGGGACCGTAAATCTCCACGATTCTTCCCTTGGGAATACCGCCCAGTCCCAACGCAATATCGAGGCTTAAGGATCCTGTCGGAATGGTCTCCACGTTCATCTGTGCCGACGGATCGCCCAGCTTCATCACTGTGCCTTTCCCGTACTGTTTCTCAAGCTGGCTGATCGCCGCGTCCAATGCTTTTAACTTTTCTTCTTTTTCCATCTTGGATTCTCCTTTTCAAAGGAACAAATGTTCTCATCTGTTATCTAGGATAAAACATCTGTTCGATTTTGTCAACTAAATTTGCAAAAAATTGCTGTTTTTTCGCTTCCCTATGAAACAAATTTATCCTATTACATAGTTTGTCCATTAAAACTCCCTCAAAGGCATCCCCTCCGTCTCTTTTCTTTTTTGCGCTGAAACTTATGGCGAAATGCCGGAATACAGAAATGAAAGCTATCTGTATGATAATAGAAGTATCAGACATTCTGAATTTACCACACTTTTTTCAAAAACACAAGTTTAAAATTTTTATTTCATAAAAAGCACAATGGGTTCCGGCCTAAGCCGGCCGGTCCCCATCTTTTCATCATCTTAAGATCGCACTGCTCTTTAGTTTTTCCCGAATGCGGTTTTCCCGATATACTCTAACAGACATCTGCGCAGGAGCGCCAATGCCGCTGCGGTAGCGCTCTCCCGGATCTTTGAGCGGTTTCCGCTGAAATGATATTCTTCCACCGTGACCGTGCCCTTCACATTGCAGCCGATATATACCAGGCCCACCGGCTTCTCCTTTGTGCCGCCGTCCGGTCCCGCAAGCCCCGTGACGGACACTGCCGTATCACATTTGCTGGTGAACACGGCTCCCTTCACCATTTCCTCCGCGGTCTTGGCGCTGACCGCCCCGTATTTCTGCAGGGTCGATTTTTTCACCCCTAACAGCTTCCGCTTCGCCTTGTTGGAATAGGTCACGGTGCAGGACTTAAACACATCGGAACACCCGGGTACATTCACCAGTCTCGCGGCAAGCATGCCGCCGGTGCAGGACTCCGCACAGGTTAAAGTCATCCCGTTGGCCGCCAGCATGCCGATCACGGCTTTTTCCAATGTCACGTCTTCTTCCGTGGTGTACAGTTCCGTCTCAAAGCGCGACTTCAGCTCCTTCACCAGAGGCTTCGTCAGCTTCTTTGCCTCCTTCGCGTCCACGCCGGAAGCCGTCACCCGCAGATGCACTTCTCCGGTCTTTGCATAAGTCGCGATGGTGGGATTGGTCTGGGCATCGATCAGATCTTTGATCTTTGTTTCCACGGCACTCTCACTCACGCCGCAGAGTTTCACCGTCTGGGAATAAAGCGCACCGTCCGTCAGCTGCTCCAGATACGGTCTTACGCCGGACTCAAACAGAGGGATCAGCTCATTCGGCGGTCCGGGCAGCAAGATGATCCGGCAGTTCTTCGTCTCCAGGATCATACCCGGTGCGGTTCCGTTCGGGTTGTCCAACACTAACGCCCCCTCCGGCAGCATGGCCTGCTTCCAGTTGTTTTCCGTGGGCGTCATGTTTTTCTTTGCAAAATAATCCTCAATGTGCTTTTTCCACATCGGGTTACTGATCAGTTTCTTATGGCAGAACTTTGCCACGGTCTCCTTCGTCAGATCATCTTCGGTGGGTCCTAGCCCGCCTGACAAAATGATGATGTCCGAACGCCCTACCGCTGTTTTTAACACCTGCGTCAGCCGCTCCTCGTTATCTCCGACCACCGTCTGAAAATAACAGGAAAGCCCCAGCCCGGCGCACTTTTCCGACAGATATGCCGCGTTGGTATTAACAATGTTTCCGAGCAAAATTTCCGTTCCCACACTGATCAGTTCAACTATCATATCGCACCATCCTTCATCACATCTTTATTTTTTACCAGATAATCCACCAGAGAAATGATCGTCAATGCCAGCGCGATCCACATGATCCCATTGGTCAGGATTCCGAACCAATTTCCCCAGAAGGGCAGATCCACCACGATCATCATGCCGATCATGACCATCTGGAATGTGGTCTTAAGCTTTCCCCAGTAGCTTGCCGCGATCACAACCCCGTTATCCGAGGCGATCAGCCGAAATCCGCTGATGATGAATTCCCGGCTGATGATGATGATCACGATCCAGGAAGGGATCCGCTCCATCTCCACCAAAACGATCATGGCGGCACAGACCAGCAGTTTATCCGCCAAAGGGTCCATAAATTTACCGAAATTCGTCACAAGATTATATTTTCTTGCAATCTTCCCGTCCAGCATGTCTGTCAGGCTGGCCGCCACAAAAATTGCCAGTGCAATCCATTCCGCGCCGCTTCCCAGTCCGCCAAACAATGCTTCATACCAGCCCCACTTCTGATAACTGCCAAGCAGCATCACCACAAACGGCAGGATCAGGATCACCCGAAAAACCGTCAGTTTGTTGGGCAGGTTCATTCCCTGCTTCCCAGCCTCGCTCTTCTTGGTCTCACTCATGAAACAATTCTCCTATCAAGTCATATTCATTGGAATCCGTCACGATCACCCTCACAAAATCCCCGGTCATCAAGTTTGCGGACGTATTCAGGAACAGGTATCCGTCCACATTCGGTGCATCCCCATAAGTCCGCGCCACATAAGTATCCTCGTCCGCCACCTTGCCCTCGATCATCACAGTGAGCACCTGTCCGATTCTGTCCTGTGCTTTTTCGAAAGCGATCGCCTGCTGCAGCTCCATCAGTTCATCCCGGCGAAACTCTTTGACCTCCTGGGGAATCTGATCTTCCATCTCGGCCGCCACCGTGTCCTCCTCCTGAGAATAGGGGAAAACACCCAATCTGTCAAATTCCATCTCATTCACAAAGCGGTACAGCTCCTCAAAATCTTCCTGGGTCTCCCCCGGAAAACCGCTGATCAGCGTGGTTCGCAGACAGATATCCGGAATCCGCTCTCGCAGCTTCGCAATCCATGCTCTGAATTCCGCCTGTGTAGTGCGCCGCCCCATCCGCGCGAGTACCGCATCCGATGCATGTTGGATGGGAATGTCCAGATAATGACACACCTTGGGTTCTGTAGCAATGGTCTCGATCAGCTCCTCCGTGATCTCCTCCGGATAACAGTATAAAATTCGGATCCAATAGATTCCAGGCACCTTGGCCAGCTCATGCAGAAGCTTCGGCAAACGCTTCTCACCGTACAGATCCACGCCGTACAGCGTCGTCTCCTGCGCCACCAGGATCAGCTCTTTCACTCCGTTTTCCGCCAGCTGTCCGGCCTCCGCGATCAGGCTTTCCATGGGCACACTGCGATAATTGCCCCGCACCTTCGGAATGATGCAGTAGGTACAGCGCTTGTTGCACCCCTCCGCAATCTTCAGATAGGCGTAATGCCCGCCGGTGGTCACCACACGCTTTTTGCCCGTTACCGGTGCCGTATCCAGACTCTTGTAATGGTTGGCTGACTGTCCCGCCAGCACTTCCTCCACTGCATCCACGATCTCATCGATGGCCATGGTGCCCAGAATCGCATCCACCTCCGGAATCTCTTTCTGGATCTCTTCTCTATAGCGCTGTGCCAGGCATCCGCAGGCGATCAGAGCCTTGATCTGCCCCGCTTTCCGCAGTTCTCCCATCTCTAAGAGCGTATTGATGCTCTCTTCCTTTGCATCACCGATAAAGCAGCAGGTATTGACAACGATCACGTCCGCTTCCGTCTCTTCATCCGTAAAACTGTAACCCTTCTGCGATAACATTCCCAGCATCATCTCGGAATCCACCAGATTTTTGTCGCAGCCCAGGGACACAAACATAATCTTCATAAAATCTTCCTTTTATGCTTCGCAACTTCCTGTAACGAAATGATAGCCGGCTCACGAAAGACCCAACCTCTTCCCGCCGGCTACCGCATGCAAGCTTTTATACTTCCTCGTCGTCTCCGAGGATCTTGATCTTGCCCTGATTCAACTCCTCAATTGCCAAGGACAAAGGCTTTTCATTTTTGCCATCCACCAAAGGCTCCTCGCCCCCGATGATCTGCCTTGCACGCTTGGACGTTGCCATAACGATGGAATAACGACTGTTGACTACCGGTGCCTCACCGGGCTCAACCTCACTGTTTACGACCTTCATCAGATCGGAATAAGACGGATGTAACATGAATTTATTCTCCTTTCACAAACCCTTTTAATTCTTTCTGGATCTCCTCAATGAACGCCTTTGTCCGCACCGGCTCCCTGCGCGCCGCCTGCACGATCCCGTGCAGCTCCTTCACGCATGCCTGCAGGTCATCATTGATCACAATATAATCATAGGCATCCATGCCTTCTGATTCTTCACTTGCCCTGGAAAGACGTTTTGCGATGACCTCCTCGGTCTCCGTCCCCCGGTTTTTCAGTCGCCGCTCCAGCTCCGCGGCCGTCGGCGGTGTCACGAACAAAAGCAGACTCTCCGGAAACAGCTTCTTGATCTGCAAAGCGCCCTGGATCTCGATCTCCAGCAGCACATTCCTGCCTGCCGCCATCTGCTCCTCCACATATGCCTTGGGCGTTCCGTAATAATTGCCGCAGTATTCCGCGTGCTCGATCAGTCCACCCTTCGCCACCGTATCTTCAAAATGCGCCCTGTCCGTAAAGAAATAATGGACGCCGTCCTGCTCGCCTTCTCTGGGCGCTCTGGTGGTCATGGACACCGAAAGCGCGTATTCATCCCGATAGGTATTCAAAAGTTCTTTGACCAAAGTTCCCTTGCCGGCTCCGGAAAATCCGGACAAAACGATCAAAATCCCTTTTTCTTTTTCTGTATCATTCCTTTTCATCCGGCTCCGAATCCTCTCTGTCTGCGATCATTCCCGGATCCTGTCCGGGCATCAGCGCTCTGCCTGCGATCGTTTCCGGCAAAAGCGCCGACAGCACGACCTGACCGCTCTCCATCACAAGCACGGATTTTGTCCGCCGCCCCTGCGTGGCATCGATGGCCGTTCCGTCCTCCTTCGCCCGCTGCACCAGCCGTTTGATCGGCGCAGACTCCGGACTGACGATCGCTATGATCTTCTCCGTATTAACAATATTGCCAAAACCAATATGAACTAACATAATTTCTTACTCGATATTCTGAATCTGCTCACGCACTTTCTCAATCTCTGTCTTGAGCTCGATCGCGCAGTTGGAAATCTCCAGATCGTTGGACTTGGACAGGGTGGTATTTGCCTCTCTGTTCATCTCCTGTGCAATGAAATCCAGCTTTCTTCCGATACTGCCGCCTGCGATCAGCGTATTCTTTGTAGTCTCGATATGACTGCGCAGCCGCACCAGTTCCTCGTCCACACAGACCTTGTCCGCAAAAATGGTGACTTCCGTCAAGAGTCTTGCCTCATCCACGGTATTGTCGCCGAGAAGCTCCTGCACCTTCTCCTGCAGTTTCTGTCTGTACTCCGCCACAATCTTCGGAGAACGCTCGGTGATAAAATCAACCATCTTGAGCATACCGTCCAGTTTTCCGATCAGATCATCCCGCAGATGCTCGCCCTCGGTGATCCGCGTCTGCACAAACATCTCCGCGGCTCCCCGCAAAACCTTTTCCAACTCCTTCCAAAGCTCCTCCTCATCCACGGTCTGCTCCTCCATGGTGAAGACCTCCGGATACTTGGAGAGCGTGGACACCCTGATATCATCATCCAGCTGAAAATCCTTGGCCATCTGACGCAGATAGTCGAGATACTCCTGTGCCACTTCCTTATTGTAGCGCACCGTGGTATTGCTCTCGGAAAAATCCTCATACGTAATAAAAATATCAACCTTTCCTCTGGAGATATAATTCTTTAACTCCGTGCGGATCGCTGCCTCAAAAATATTTAATTTTTTGGGCATCTTGATGTTGACATCAAGATAACGGTGGTTGACTGATTTCATCTCCACCGTAATCTTCCTGTTGTTTTCGGAGATTTCACATCTGCCGAAACCGGTCATACTTTTTATCATTTGCAGTCCCCCACCCGGCGCTTCTCTGCCACCGATTCTTCCCACTCAGACTCAAACGCTTCGCATCTGAGTCAGACTCGAAAATTGCTTCGCAATTTTCTCGTTGAAATGATGCTTCGCATCATTTCACATTATATGATATGTTTTCTGACACGTCAAGGGTGGTTTTTCCAAGATGGCAGCCCCGGCGTCACAATCGTCACAATCCCAGCAGGACTCTGGCCACACTGCAGTAGATCAACAGCGACAGGGCATCCACGATAGTGGTGATAAACGGGCTCGCCATCACGGCCGGGTCAAACCCCAGGCGTTTCGCGCCGATGGGGAGCAGGCAGCCCACCAACATCGCCATGAGCACCGCTGCCACCAGGGTAATGCACACTACAAATGCCACCATCATACCGACCTTGTCAAATACCAGCAGCTTCACGAAATTTGCCGCCGCCAGACATATGCCGCACAATACTGCCACCCGGACTTCCTTAAAAATAACCCGCGGCACATCGCGGTATTCGATTTCTCCCAAAGACAGACCGCGGATCACTGTCACGCTGGCCTGTCCGCCGGCGTTACCGCCCGTATCCATCAGCATGGGGATAAAGGCGATCAGCACTGCGCAGGCGCTCAGCGCATCCTCAAAACGGGTGAGGATCGCCCCGGTAAACGTAGCAGACACCATCAAGAGCAGCAGCCACGGAATTCTTTTCTGAAAGGTCTCAAAAATGCCCGTACGCATATATGGCTTGTCACTGGGCACGATTGCGGCCATCTTTTCCATATCCTCTGTGGTCTCCTCTACCATGATATCCATGATATCATCGACCGTGATAATGCCCACCAGACGGTTTTCATTGTCCACCACAGGCATTGTGGTGAAGTCGTACTTCTTAAACTGATTGGCAACCTCCTCCTGGTCCATCAGCGTCCCCAGGGCAATGACGTTCTCATGCATGATGTTTCCGATCTTCTCCTGGGGATCGGACAACAGAAGGTAGCGCAGTGCCACCGTTCCCACCAGTCTTCTCTGGGCATCCAGCACATAGCAGACATTGATGGTCTCACTGTCCAGACCCACCTCCCGGATTCGGGCAATGGCGCCTTCCACCGTGAGATTTTCCTTCAGATCCACATACTCCACCGTCATGATACTTCCGGCGGAATCCTCCGGATAGCGCAGCAGATGATTGATATCCCGCCTGGTCTCCGGGCTCACATTCGCCAGGATCTTTTTCACCACATTGGCAGGCATCTCCTCCAACAGGTCCGTTGCATCATCGGCCATCAGATTATCGATGATGTTTGCCGTCTCACGGTCAGACAAAGCCGCGATGACGGTCTGCTGATTCTCCGGCTCCATATAGGAAAACACATCGGCCGCCAGATCCTTGGGCAGGATCCGGAACACCCGAAGCAGCTGCTCCTCATTCAATTCCTCCAAAAGTGCCGCCACATCGGCTTCATTCAGCTCCGCAAGAGATTGTCGCAGTTTGGTATACTGTTTTGTGTCCAATAATTCCAGTACTTCTTCCAATGTCAGATCCTGTTCCATCCTGCACCATCCTTTCTGCCTATCCCTTTTCTACATAAAAAAGCTCCTGCTTTTTCTCAATCCTCGCCTTTCCCAGCGTTGCCTCCGTGATCTCCCTGCGCATGGTTTCCTCTTCCTCCACAGGGATCACGATCCGCAGCACCACCAGATCCGTATAATCACTGTTCAAAGGCTCAATCCCTTTCTGCCCCAGCAGATACAGGATCTTGCCGATTCCGGTGTAATCCGTGCCGATCTCCAGCTCACACCCCAGCCTTCTGGTGCCGATCTTACAGTGTGCCAGCCCTTCTTTCACCGCCTGGGTGTACGCCCGCACCAGACCGCCCGTCCCCAGCAGGACGCCGCCAAAATACCGGGTCACCACTATGCAGACATTGTGGATCTCCTCGCCCAGCAGGACTTCCAGCATAGGCCGCCCTGCCGTCCCCGACGGCTCCCCATCGTCGCTGCAGCGCGTCAGCTCTCCCCTGTCGCCGATGACAAATGCGGAACAATTATGCCTGGCATCCCAATATTTCTTTTTGATACTCTCGATAAAGCGGATGGCCTCTTCCTCCGACTCACACTTCGCCACCGTAGCAATGAAGCGCGACTTTTTCTCAACGATCTCGCCCTCTCCGCCTTCCAGCAATACCCTGTACGCGCCCATCGGAAACTCCTTTTTTCACAATTCTAGCCATTATTTTATTTTAGCATATTTTCAGAAAAATGTGAAACAATTCTTAATACTGAAAAGAAAACCTTTATTTACCATTTATTTTTTGATATACTATAGTTATCTATGGAAATAAAGAGGGCTTGTTTATGAATTACGGAAAAAAAGGAATTCGCGATAAAGAACGCCAGCTCAACGCAAAGGGCGGCAAATGGGGCAGGAAACTTCTCTTGACCTGCATCGAGCTGGTACTTGTGGGAATACTCGGCATCGGCATCTGCGGGGTGGCAGGCGGCATCGGTGCGTTCCACGGTATCCTGGAGGATACGCCGAGCATCCGGATCAGCGATGTGGTGGCGCCCGGTCAGGCGACCATCGTATATGATAAGGAAGGAAATGAAATTGACCAGTATGTCAGCATGAATTCCAACCGAATTTATGTGACCATCGATCAGGTACCCAAACATCTGGGACAAGCATTCGTTGCCATCGAGGATGAGCGTTTTTACCAGCATAACGGCATCGACATGATCGGTATTGTGCGTGCCGGCTATCAGTTCGTCAAGACCAGAGGCAAGGAAAAGCAGGGCGCCAGTACCATCACCCAGCAGCTCCTGAAAAACACTGTCTTCACCACATGGACCGAGGAGGACAGCGATATCGAACGCATCAAGCGTAAGATCCAGGAACAGTATCTGGCCCTGGAAGTGACCAAGAATACGGAAAAAGATGACGTGCTGCTGCGCTACATGAATGCCATCAACCTGGGACAGAATACCCTGGGCGTGGAGGCTGCTTCCCTGCGCTATTTCGGAAAGTCCTGTTCGTTCCTCAATCTTTCTGAATGCGCCGTGATCGCCAGCATCACCCAGAACCCTTCGGCCTACAATCCCCTGCGTCATCCGGAAAAGAATAAGGAGCGTCGGGAAACCTGTCTGAATAAAATGCTGGATTTGGGCTTTATCACCCAAGATGAATACAACGTGGCAATGGCTGACACCGACGCGGTATATGACCGCATCAGCATGCATGACATCAATTATAAGGTGGATGACACCACCTCCGGCTCCTACTTCTCAGATGCCCTGTATGATCAGGTGATGGCCGACCTGATCGCGGCGGGCTACCCTGCCGTCACAGCGGAATATATGATGTCCGCCGGGGGCCTGCGCATTGATTCCACCCTGGATCCCAAGATCCAGGCAATCGCCAATGAAGAATTTGAAAATGAAGAGAACTACAATAAAAACGTGCACTGGTATCTGAGCTACGCGTTGACCATCACGGATCCGGACGGTCAGAAGCACAATTACAGCAAGGAAAATATGATGTCCTGGTTCAAGGAAAACAAGGACCGGAATTTCAATCTGATCTTTGCCGACCAGGAAAAAGCCTATGAGGCGATCGACACTTACCGGTTTGCCATGATGGAAACATTGGGCATGAGCACCGACTCCACCAACTATGAGGAAACCATCTCCATGACGCCTCAGCCTCAGGCTGCCATCGTCATTGAAGATCAGACCTCCGGTTATGTGGTGGCTATGGTAGGCGGACGCGGTACAAAGGAAGGCCGCCGGACCTTGAACAGAGCGACCTCCGCCGGCAGTTCCCCGGGGTCCACCTTCAAGGTATTGGCCGCCTTTGCACCGGCACTGGACGCCAACGGGCAGACGCTTGCCACCGTTTACAACGATGCACCTTTCAACTACGACAACGGCACCCCGGTAAGCAACTGGTATGACGCCAACACCAAAGGCTATAAGGGCATCTGTTCCATCCGTTACGCGATCGAGCAGTCCCTGAATATCATTTCCGTAAAGACCTTTACCGTAGTAACACCGGAACTCGGATATCAGTATCTGCTGAACTTCGGCTTCACCACCCTGACGGACGGCGTGTGGATCAACGGCCAGAAATACTCGGATGTCCAACAGCCTACGGCCATCGGCGGCATTACCTATGGCGTCAGCCCCTATGAGTTGAACGCCGCATATGCATCCATTGCAAACCTGGGCTATTACATGACCCCCAAGCTTTACACCCGTGTCACCGATGCGGACGGCAATGTGATCCTGGACAATACCATTCCCAAGAGCCGCCAGGTGATCAAAGAAACGACCGCTTTCCTGCTGACAGATGCCATGCGGGATGTGGTGACCAAGGGAACCGGTGCAAGATGTAATTTCAACTCCAAGATGGCGATTGCCGGCAAGACCGGCACTTCCCAGAAGACACAGGATGTCGGGTTTGCAGGCTTTACACCGTACTATACTGCAACGGTCTGGGCAGGCTACGACAATAATGTAAACATGAATACCAGTTCCAATGAGAGCGTCAACGAATCCAACACAGCCAAGCGCCTGTGGAAAGCCATCATGAAACGGGTTCATGAGGACCTCCCCAACATCAATGAATTCCCCATTCCCGAAGGGTTGGTGGAAATGGAGATCTGCTCCAAGTCAGGCAAACTGCCCCCCCGCCTCTGCGAGGAAGCCGGCTGTGTGAAAACCGAATATTTTGCGGAAGGCACTGAACCCACCGAACCCTGTGACATACACTTTGAAGGCCGCATATGTGCGTACTCCGGTCTGATCGCATCAGACCAATGTCCTTTCGCTTATCACGGTATTGCCATGCTGACTCTGCCCGAGAATCCGGCATTGTTGGCGGGTTCTACCACCATTATCGAAAATGAGGACGGTACTACCACCGTAATCTCACCGCACACGACAAACTATTGTCCTCACGATGCGATGTTCTTCATGAATCCGGACTATGAGACCATTCTGAACGAACAGATGTGGGAGATGAACCAGCGCGGCGGCATACCGGACGATGTATATGTTGATGACGACGATGATGATGACGATGATTGATCGTATTGTACCACGACAAAAATAGAGGAGGGATCTTATGCATAACACACCCGTTGCTTTGATCACAGGCGCATCCCGCGGGATCGGCGCCGCAATCGCTTTGGAATTTGCCGCAAACGGCTATGACCTGATCCTGACCTGCAATAAATCAATGGATCTGCTGCAGGCATTGTGCGAAGGGATCACAGAGAAATATCTGGTGAAATGTACTCCTGTCCAGGCGGACATGAGCAATGAATCAGATGTGAACAGACTGTTTGAAGAGATCAGCCAGCTGGATGTCCTGGTCAACAATGCGGGGATTTCCTATATCGGTCTTCTCTCCGGCATGACCTGGGACGCCTGGCAGAACGTGATAAATACCAATTTGAGCAGCTGCTTTCTGACCTGTCGCGCAGCCATCCCTCTGATGCTGCAGGACCACGCAGGACGTATCATCAACATTTCCTCCGTATGGGGAAACGTGGGCGCCTCCATGGAAACGGCGTACTCCGCCTCCAAGGGCGGCATGAATGCTCTGACCAAGGCGCTTGCCAAAGAACTTGCCCCCAGCGGCATCCAGGTAAATGCCATCGCCTGCGGCGTCATTGACACCACCATGAACGCCTGCTTCACGGAGGAGGAACGCGCCGCGCTACAGGAAGAAATTCCCGCCGACCGCTTCGGCAAACCCGAAGAAGTGGCGCAGCTGGCTCTCCACCTGGCACAGGCACCTGATTACCTGACCGGACAGATCATCACATTAGACGGCGGCTGGATTTGATCCAGCCGTCTTTCTTTCTACGCCAAACGCCCTAGGAGAGCATATCCTCCTCCAGCCTGTCGAGCACCCGGTCCATCTGCCTGTCTGAAACCTTTTCTTTCAAAATTTTTTCCGCCTGCCTGTCTGAATGTGCCGCCTTGAATTCTAGGATCAGTTTCTCCATCTCCGACTCCGTGGTCTGATTCAGTTCCTCGTATCCATCTGTCTTTTCCGCGGAAGGCAGCAGATTCGCCGAAAGCGGCGGCGCCGCCCCCAACCCCGCCGGCACATTTGTGGAATAAAAACCTTCTATGGGCATTCCGTTTGTATCCATAACCTTCTCCTTTCCCGGTCATACACCTTTGTGTTGATCTTACAATCACAGTTTTCCTGCTTTTGCAAAAAATATTCCTAATGTCTTCCAAAAACTGGAAATACAAAGCAAATTAGTGTATACTTATTCTATTGGATTTTATGAAAAAAGCTGCCCGGAAAGGCAGCACAGGAAAGGAGTTCCCTTTATGTCAAAAGAAATGTCACAGGAAAAGAATGAACCCAATCCCCTTACCCCCAAGAAGGTATCTGACTCCACCACGGAGCAATTCCATATGGTCATGCATGAACACATCAACGGCATCAACCGTCTCTTCGGCGGACAGCTCTTAGCATGGATCGACGAGACCGCCGGCATCGCAGCCAAGCGCCATTGCGGCAGGGACGCTACCACCGTCGCGGTGGACAACCTGCACTTCAAATCCGGTGCTTATCTGAATGATCTGGTCGTTCTGGTAGGCAAGGTGACCTATGTGGGCAACACCTCCCTGGAGGTGCGTGTAGACTCTTATATTGAGAAAAATGACGGCTCCCGCCACCCCATCAACCGGGCCTATTTCGTCATGGTCTGCATGGGCGACGACGACAGACCCACCAAGGTTCCGCCTCTGATCACGGAAAACGACGGCGAACAGATGGAGTGGGAGAACGCGAAGAAACGCAGAGAACTGCGCATGATGCGACATAAGGAGGGGTATTAAGTCATCTCAAACTTAAAATCTTTTCCCGGCAGGATCGCATTCAGGACGATTCCCATGATCGCTCCCACTGCCAATCCCGACAGGCTGATATTCAGACTGCCCAGCTGAAACGCCAGCGCTCCTGCCGCGCTGTACTTAATTCCAATGGAAAGCACCAGGATCAGCGCCGCAATGATCACGTTGCGGGACTTGGTGAAATCCACCTGGGTCTCCACGATATTCCGCACACCCACCGCAGAGATCATACCGTAAAGCACCAGCGACACACCGCCGCAGGTTGCCGTCGGCATACACCCGATCACTGCCGCCACCTTGGGTGAAAACGCGAACAAAATTGCAAATCCCGCTGCGATCCGGATCACCACCGGATCATATACCTTAGTCAGAGAAAGCACGCCTGTATTTTCTCCGTACGTTGTGTTAGCCGGCGCGCCGAACAGGGAAGCAAGGATCGTCGCAATACCGTCGCCGGTCAGCGTACGATGCAGTCCCGGACTGGCAATAAAGTTTTTTCCCACCGTCATGGAGATTGCTGAAATATCTCCGATATGCTCCACCATCGTGGCCAACGCGATCGGCATGATCGTGATCACCGCCGTGATCAGCATAGAGCTGTCTCCGCTCCCCAGCACCGAAAATGCTGTCTCATTCCAATGGATCGGCAGTCCAAACCATTGTGCCTCCCGCACAGCCGTAAAATCCACCCGTCCCAGCACAGCCGCAAATAAATAGGACCCTATCACGCCAATGATAATGGGGACGATCCGCACCATCCCTTTGCCCCAGATATTGCACACGATCACCAGCACGATTGCCACCAGCGCTACCAGCCAATCGGCAGAGCAGTTATCAATCGCAGACTGGGAAAGAGTCAATCCGATGGCAATGATGATCGGTCCGGTCACAATGGGCGGGAAAAACCGCATCACCTTCTCCACGCCAAACGCCTTGATCAACGCCGCCAAAACCAGATACAGCAAGCCTGAACAGGCCACGCCGAAGCATGCGTAAGGCAGCATCGCTTTGTTTGCCGCGCCGTCTATCATGGGCGCCACCGCCGCATATCCACCCAGATACGCAAACGAAGATCCCAGAAATGCCGGTACCCTCCCCTTTGTGATCAGATGGAACAACAGCGTCCCCAAACCTGCAAACAAAAGCGTCGTGGACACATCCAGTCCGGTCAGCATCGGCACCAGGATCGTGGCCCCAAACATGGCGAACATGTGCTGCAGTCCAAGCAGCAGCATTTTCGGTGTTCCTAACGTCCTGGCGTCATAAATTCCGGCGTCGCCCAGCGCAGATGTTCCGGTTTTTACCTCAGTACTTTGTGTTGTTTTTTTCTTCTTGCTCACGTATCGTTCCTCCTACTCCAATCTTTATCTTCTCAACGCCAGCAGCCAGGCCATGATATGCACCGCCTGCTGGAATTTTCCCGCCGCGATCAGTTCCTCGATCTCCGAAGCTGTCAGCCGCTTCACATTCAGAAATTCCGTGTCGTCCAGCTCCTGTCCTCCGATCCTGCGGCAATTTCTGGCCACGAAAATATGCCCGTAATTATCCGCGATCGTCGCATTGGACGGCACCGTGATCAGATGCTTCCATTCATCGGAGACATATCCGGTCTCCTCTTTCAGTTCCCGCTTCGCTGCCAGAAGTGCCTCTTCCGCCACCGCGGGATCCTTTCTGCCGCCGTATTCCTTCCCGTCCCTGCGCTCAATGCCGCCTGCCGGGAATTCCGTGGTCACCTCCCGGATGCCCTGCCTGTACTGCCGGACACAGAGATAGCTTCCCTCCTCATCCGACGCCACGATCACCACATAGTCTCTGCGGCTGTAGCTGTAATACGGTTCAAATTCGCTCCCGTCCGGGAACCGAAAGGCGGAACGCCTGAAATCAATCCACTCGTCCTGCACAATATGTTCCGTGCGGATTTCTTCCCACGCGAGATTTTCTTCCCCTGCAAGTTTCTCTTCCATTTATTTTTCCTGCCTGACCTGTTTTTTTCTCTTCTTGTCCTGATACATATTTTCATCCGAAAGCTTCAGATAAGCGGCAAGATCACCGTCTCTCGAATCCATGATACTGTATCCCAGCGACACGCTGAGGCTTTGCCCCTTCACCTGGTATGTCGATGCATTCTCCCGGATTCCGTTCAAAATACTCCGGATCTCCCTCCGTATGCAGGTGATGCCAGGTCTGGGAGGAAAACACATAGCGTCCCAGCGCATCTTTCAAATAAATATTTGCGGGAAGTGCCTTGAGCATTCTCGCAAATTCAGAAAAAGATACCGAACTGATACTCTTCTCCACATTGAGCACACTGTTATGGTCTGTAAGTATCAGTATCGGTATGCTGAATACATAATTATTGCCATAATTGACATGATCGATCACTTTCTCGATCCCCGGTATTTTCGACGGCGCATCGATCAGGATGACCGTGGATCAGCAATATCTTCTTCACGTAAATCCCCCATCCCCCGCTATTATACCACCACTCCTTCTATGCAGGCAAGGGATTTTAACCTTCTTCTGTCCTCAATCCCGGAGTACGCCTGAACGCTCCAGTGCAAACAGGATCGCCGGGATCAGGATCAAATGTAAGATAATTCCGGGCACCGCATTAATGAACGCGCCAGCCAGAAACATCTGCATGGTAAACGGATTACCCTGTATGCCGTAAACAATGATGCTGGCAATTCCCCAGACAACTCGTCCGCACAACATGGCCGCGATCAGTGTGATATAGATTGCTGCCAGATTTTTCTTATGAAACAATTTATAGATCGCACCGGCTGCCGCACCGTAAGTGGCCAGTTCAAACGCCATGCATACTGCCGTCGGAAACATCACCGGCATATGAAACAGTGCGGAACGGAGTAACGGCGTGAGGAATCCCACAATCAATCCATAGGGCCAGCCGCACACAAATCCGCATAACAACACGGGAATGTGCATGGGTGACAGCGCTTTACCGATCTGCGGGATCTGCCCGGTCAGAAACGGCAGCACCAGTCCGACCGCAATAAACATACCTGACAATACAATATTCTGTGTTCTCTTTCTTTTCATCACTTTCTCTCTCTTTCTTTTTGTTCTGTTTTAGGGCAACAAATAAAGACGCAACACTCCCTGCTGGGAATACCGCGCCTTCCTGTCACGATTCTGCCTGCTCTGAAATACTTCATACTTCCGTCATCCTCTGCGCTTCTGCGCAGCCCGTCAGCTTCCTGCCAACGGTAAGATTATACCATAAAAATAAGATACGGTCAAATCATATACTGATTTGACCGATCAATTCCGCGCAGGCATCTATATCGATATTATCGATTGCCTCATATAATTCATTTATAGCTGCCTGTATGGCCTCCGGGAACGAATACTGCTTCAGCGCTTCCTTTGCTGACTCCATTCCATCCATATCCAGGTCCTCACATGCAGTCTCCAGCTCCTGCAGGATGCGCTTCAGTTCTTCCGGTGCGATCCCCGGAAGATCACGTCCATCACTCTCCTCCACGAAATATCCGGACAGTTGATCCAGCAGCTCCCGATAAGCCTCCAGCAGATCCGCAGTCTTGCCATGGATCACATCCAGATCAAGGGCATTTCCTGCCTTTTCCAATTCCTCCGCCATATCGCCAAGAGCAGGCGCACCAATCTGTCTGGAGCTGCTCTTCAACGCATGCACCTTTATGGTATAATCCTTCCAGTCCTCGCTGTCATATGCAGACTTTATCCCCGCATATTTTGCTTCACCGGACCGGTAATACTCCTGTACGATCTTCTGGAACAACGCAGGTGACCCCAGTGATTTTACCGCGTTCTCACAGTCAAGTCCTTCATAAACGATTTCCGCCGCGTTCCCGGCAGCTTCGTCCTTCGGTGCTGCATTTACCGCAGCATCGATCACTGCCTGCGCTTCCTCCCCGGATATCATTTTGCTTTCCGGCAGCCATTGCTTCACCTTTGCCACCAAATCTCTGACATCAATCGGCTTCGCCACAAAATCATCCATACCGGCTTTCAGGAACATATCTTTGACGCCTTCCATCACGTTCGCCGTAACCGCCAGGATCGGCAGCTTCTCTGCAGAGGGGATGGTCTCCCGGATCACCTTTGTCGTCTCTATACCGTCCAGCTCCGGCATCATATGATCCATCAACACAATATCATACGCGTTCTCTTTGATCTTCTCGATCGCTTCTTTGCCGCTCAGAGCGCTGTCGCATTTGGCCTGCAGCGGCTGCAGCAGCCCCTCCGCTATGGTGATATTGATCGCGTTGTCATCCACGATCAGAATTCGGGCATCCGGTGCCACGAAATCGATCACAAAAGCACCGCCTGTTTCCTGCGAAACCTGTTCCAAATCCTTATCGTTCAATATTGCAACCATGGACAATGTAGTTTCCGGACGCCGCATGACATGCAGATTCGGCTGTCTGGGCACAAAATCAGAATCAAAGTTGACCAGAATGATACCCATACATTCCGGATGGCTGTCTAACAGACGGACAACCGTCTCGCCGTAACCCTGTTCCTCAAAGAACAGATAATCTTTTTGACCGGTGGGCTGATATTCCTCCAACGAATGAATGATGCGGGAATCCACACCCAGCTTGTCCATCTCGGCCGTAAACATATCCACCATCCTGTCATTGTCGCACAGACAGAAGGCGTGCTTTTTGTCCGCATCTTCCACCACGATATCTGACTCCGGATCCAGCACCTTCTGCGGAATACTGAAATAAAAGTCTGAACCTTTCCCGTACTCGCTGGTCACGCCGATCGTGCCGCCCATGGCCTCGCAAAGCCTCTGGGAAATGGCAAGCCCCAGGCCGGTTCCCTCCACGGACCGGTTCCGCTTGGAATCCACCTGCTGAAAGCTGACAAAAAGCTTATCCATATCTTCCGGCTTGATGCCGGAACCGGTATCGATCACATGATAGGTCAGCATCACTTCATCCTCTGCGGTCTTCTCACAGAAGATCCGGATATGTACCGTTCCCTCCTGGGTAAATTTGATCGCATTGTTTGCCAGATTGATCAATACCTGGCGGATGCGCATGGCATCCCCCTCCAACACCCGGGGAATATTTGTGTCGCTGGTGACAAACAGCTCCAGCTTCTTATCACCGATCCGGGTCACCAGAACATTGGCCACATCGTTAATCTCAGCCAGGGGTTCATATCTCTCCGGAAAAATCTCCATCTTTCCGGCCTCGATCTTTGAAAAGTCAAGAATATCATTGATAATGTTCAACAAATTCCGTCCGGAATGCTGGATCTGCGTCAGATAATCCAACACGTGGGGCGGTAATTTCTCTCTCATGGCAATCTCCGCCATACCGATCACCGCATTCATGGGCGTTCTGAGTTCGTGGGACATATTTGCCAGAAAGTCCGACTTCATCTTCGCCGCACGTTCCAGCTCCCTGTTCGCCTTCTCCATCACCCGCATCTGAAGGATGGATTCTGTGGTGTCATGGAAAATATAAATTGTCCCCAGGGAGGCGTCCGCCGTTCCCAAAGCGGTTTTCTTTACCTTGAAATAAATCTCCCGCTCCCCGGTCTCACACGTCAATACCTCGATATTGTCAATGTTGGTGGTATGGGAGATCCATGTGTCCAGCTGCCCCTTATCCTTAAAGCTGTCCAGAAGATCAGCCGGAATCGTCTTCTTCAGCAAATCATTCATATGGATCAGATCGTCATATTCATTGTATAGCACAAAGCCGTCACTCATCTCATTCGCAAAACTGATGAGCGACCAATTCTTAAGCTTCTGATCGGAATAATACTTGATAAAATAAAGAGAAAAGATGCAGCAAAGATTCATCACAAGACATTGGATCCAGAGCGGCCACTGAAAGATATCCGTGGCGATCTCCGTACCGGCGAGCAGGATCTGTACCCCGATGAACGCAATAAACTTTCCGCGGAAAATTTTGGTCGTGTGGATAAAACACGCAACCATCACGCCCAGAATGATCAATGTATTGACCAGGAGCAGAACCCGGTAAGCATTCAGACTGAACAGCACCGACGCGGTGCGTGAGCCCTGCGCCAGCCACCATGTTTTGCCTAAAAGGATATGCTTTGCAGGGGATATGATCCTTTTCCCAAACCAATTGCCGGCCATCAGCACAGTCTGGTAGACACAGACCAGCAAAACGGGAAGGCTGTACAATAAATAATGTCTGTGCCTTCCCATCTTGGATAACGTCCACAACACGCCCAAAAAGAGCCATGTATAACAGATATAGTAAATGCTCAGAATTGTTCTCGCGCTTCCGATACTTTTGGTATCCAGCAGAAAAAAGCAGACCACATCAGAGGCTGCAACCAAAAAGGCTGTAACCATATAACCGATATTACGCCGCTTTGCCGTTGCCGCCATCACCAGACAGCCGATTGAAACAAGCGCCAAGATCAAGAAAACAATCCGAAAAATCATTCATTTCCTCCGCCGATCTGCTTTAACAGATCGGCATCATATGTATTCGCAAACAAATCCACAGCAGAAGCCGTCGCAGCCTTGAACTCATTCAGATCCGGGTAGGTAACTTTCATTCCTACTTCCTCAAGCTTCTGAATATAATCCTCTGTCTGATTTTTGATCAGCTCCCTGTCCTTCGCCTGTGCTTTTGCAGCGGCCTCCAGCAGTATCTGCTGATCCGCCTTGGACAATTTATTCCAGATATCCTGCCGTATCACAAACAGCATAACGTCATAGCTGTGATTGGTGATTGCCAGATTGGACTGTACCTCGTACAGCCCGTTATTATAAATAACAGGGATCGGATTCTCCTGCGCGTCAAACTCTCCCTTTGCCAGCGCATCCTTCAGCTTGGTAAACTCCAATACCTTCGGCTCCGCTCCCAAAAGCAGCATGGTCTGCATCACGATCTGGTTCTCCGGCGTACGGATCACCAAACCCTGCATATCCGAAACGGAATTGACCGGTCCCACCTTCTCAGAAGTCGTCACACACCGGAATCCGTTGTCATAATGTCCCAGCACCTTGATATTATTATCCTTCAGATCCTCCTCGGCCTGAACCTCGACGCTGCCGTCCACAAATTCCCACGCATCTTCAAATCCGTCGAACAAAAACGGAAATGCGGAAATTCCCACATTGGGGTCGTAGCTTGCAAAATTCCCGGCGCTGGATGCGGTGATATCCACTTCGCCGTTGGCTACGCCGCTGATCAGTTCGGAGTCGGATCCCAACTCTCCGTCCGGATGGATCTCCACAGTGATCCTGCCATTGGTAGCCTTTTCCACTTCTTCCTTAAAAAGCTCCGTTGCCACCACTCTCGGATCGGACGCTCCCGTTGAAAATCCGGCTTTCAAAACAAGCGCTTCCCCCGATCCGCCCGAAGCGGAATTACAACCTCCCGCAAATACGCCTATCGC
>ODAI013207380.1_pt1 | contig 49254 bp, 49 predicted proteins | sample 1539321 | NCBI WGS metagenome assembly ODAI01 (sample SAMN02144231, study PRJEB22623) | gut metagenome | biome: sheep rumen | host: Ovis aries | place: New Zealand
CTGCCGCCGGGGCCGCTGTCGTGGTTGCTGCCGGGGCCGCCGTCGTGGTTGCCGCCGCCGGGGCTGCCGTCGTGGTTGCCGCCGCCGGGGCTGCCGTCGTGGTTGCTGCTGCCGGGGCTGCCGTCTTAGACTGACCTGCAGCCCCTTCCAGCCTCAGCGGAACTATAACAAAAGCCGCCAAGCTAAACAAAAGTCCGGTTTTCATTAATCCTGATCGTATTTTATTCATTATTCTACCAAATTATTCTTTCTAAACATAATATTCCAACTTATTAAGATACTTTCCTATTATTAAACGCATTTCAGTTTATGTCAAGAATTAAAGCTTAGCAGCCCTCAGGTCTTTTTTCGGCCACAACTAGCCAGAGCAAAATTTTCTCTTTAAAACCTGCAAAATTTAAGCCTGAAAAAAACGACTGTGAACTTTCCCTTGCTTAGCACGGGCAGAACACAGCCGCTTCTTTTAGACAACATTCAGCTTCCATATTTTTCATCCTTCATATTATGCTTACAAATCTTAGACAAAACCCTTCTTTGCCTGTATCACACGTGAATAAATGCCTGGGAGATCTCTTTGTCATCGGCTCCCGGGAGAATCTGATGAATCCTTCCCTGCCTGTACATATCCCGTCGGGCATTCAGTAAATCTCCGTAAATCAGTCTGTATTGGGGCTTGTCTTTATCATATACGACCACTTCTACGTCCGAACCGGTCTCATAGAGAGCTATCCAGGGGTTTTTCATCCTAAGAAAATCTATCTCTGTCACACTTTGAACCTCAGGTTTACCGCTTGCCTCTTCCATGTACTCCCGAAAAGGGGATTCCAGTTCTAGATACCATTCTCTCCGTCTCATTTTTTCACTTCCTTTCCTTAAGACTGTGTTTCCTAAAACCGGTTTTGATACATTTTCTCCATGTTAATACTTTATCATAAAGCTAAATTCAATGCTATTAACATTACATTAAATTTACAATTAATTTACTGTTATTTACTATAAATTTTTCACCATTTATCATTATATTTTGATTTTTTACTAATTATCTAAATAAATCAGTGCATTTTTCACGAATTTTTTATATTTACGTGATTTTTATACCCAATTAGATGAAAACAGTTTTTTTATCTGTATTTTTTCTTTTTCGACACTTTCTGGCCCAGTCTGTGAAATATTTGATAATAATTATCTAATCACTGCAATTTTCTTTAGAAAAAACAAGTTTATGCTAGTAAAAAAAACTAGATAATGTTAAATTAATAATGACAGTTTTTGCATCCTGCAAAAAACAGTTACGTATAATACATCTTTACTTATTAAGTTTAAAGGAGGAATTACTAGTATGAAAAAGTTCTCTCATGTGATTACCAATACCCTGGGTATTCATGCTCGTCCGGCAGCACTTCTGGCGCAGGCATGTGTGGAATTCAAGAGTGTAACTACCTTTGAGTGCAATGGCGCTGTGGCAGCGGGCAATAATGTTCTTGAGATCATGCAGCTGCACGCCAGAAAGGGCAGTACTTTAAACGTTACCTGTGACGGAACTGATGAAGAAGCCTGTATGGAAAAGATTCAGAGCGTCCTTGATCATATGGACCACCAGGCTAAGGGCACCAGTCTCCTGAAAGTTGCCTTCTTCGGAACCAAGGATTACGACCGGATCTTCTTCAGCGAGCTGGCAAGAGAGACCGGCGAGGGCACCTTCAACACCAGCATCAAGTACTTCAAGAGCCGTCTGACCATCGAGTCCGCAGAGCTGGCCAAGGGTTTTGACGCTGTTTGTATTTTCGTTAATGATGAGTGTGGCAAGGATGTTGTTGAAGTCCTTCATGACTGCGGCGTTAAGCTGATCCTTCTTCGCTGTGCCGGCTTCAACAATGTTGATGTGGCAACGGCCAAGGAGTATGGCATGACCGTTCTGCGTGTTCCGGCCTACTCACCCTACGCGGTAGCAGAGCATGCCATGACCATTCTTCAGGCAGCCAACCGCCGTATCCACAAAGCCTACAACAAGAACAGGGATAACAATTTCGACCTCAGCGGTCTTTTAGGCGTTGACCTTCACAATAAGGTTGCCGGCATCATGGGCACAGGCCGGATCGGCCAGTGTATGGCAGCCATCTGTAAGGGATTTGGCATGACAGTGATCGGCTGGGACGCCTTCCCCAACCAGAGGCTGGTTGACGAGGGACTTCTCACTTATGTGGACAAGGATGAGCTTTATGCCAAGGCTGACCTGATCTCCCTCCATGCTCCTCTGATCATGGGCGAGAATGGTACCTATCATATGATCGATGAAGCTGCCATCTCCAAGATGAAGGATGACGTTATGCTGGTCAACACTGCCCGCGGCGGCCTGATTGATACGGAAGCCCTGATTTCCGCCCTTAAGGCAGGCAAGTTCCACGCAGTGGCCCTCGATGTCTATGAGGGTGAGGATGGTAATGTTTATACTGACCACTCCTCTGATCCTCTTCAGACCAGTATTACCGGCCGTCTGCTGATGTTCCCGCAGCTGATTCTCACCTCCCACCAGGCCTTCTTTACCCGTGAGGCCCTGCAGGCCATCGCTGCAGTAACCATGGAAAATGCCCGCAACTTCAACGAAGGACTTCCCTACGGATTTGCAGAAGTAAAATAAAGTAAAATTAAAAGGCAGAGGTCATCTGTCTGATCATAAAGAGGAGGCCCTGCCTTCCCTTTCTTGTCCCGCCACTGGCTGCCGGGCCCTGCTGGGTCCGGCCCCCGGCCGGCGGGATTTTTTTAAGGAATCCGGCGAGGATCCCCAGTCTTAGGAGTATTTATGAGAATAAGAATTGACGATGATTTTGATCTGGAAAAAATAAGAGACAGCGGCCAGTGTTTCAGAGTGGAGCCCTTTGAAGACGGGACCTACCGTTTTATCAGTTCTAACCAGTACCTCTATATCCGCAGGTCTTCCCCCGGCTACTATCAGGTAAAATGCCGCCGGGGCGCCTGGGACAAGTTCTGGCGGGTCTACTTTGACCTGGACCGGAACTACCATATAATCAGAAGCCATATTCCGGCCAGTGATCCCTTTCTGCAGGCCGCGGCCCAGGCGGGCCGGGGTATCCGCATTCTCCGCCAGGATCCCTGGGAGATGCTCATCACCTTTATCATATCCCAGCGTAAGAACATACCTGCCATCCGCAAGGCCGTAAACCAGCTGGCCCGGAAATACGGAAAACCTATTGATACCGGCAGGGAGCTCATTTACAGCTTCCCCACAGCCAGGGACCTGGCCCGGGCCGGCCATAACGGCCTGGCAGGCTGCAGTCTGGGTTACCGTCTCCCCTACATAGAATGCGCCATAGATATGGTCAGATCAGGGAAGCTGGACCTGACCCGGCTGGAAGGTCTCCCCCTTGATGAAATAAAAGAAGCCCTGAAAACTGTTCAGGGCGTTGGGGACAAGGTGGCCGGCTGCATCGCTCTTTTTGGCTATGGCCGGACAGATGCCGCACCTGTTGATGTCTGGATTTCCCGGGTCATCAAGGAAAACTATGGGGGCATTGACCCCTTTACCGCCTATGGCCAGGAAGCAGGCATCATGCAACAGTATGCCTTCTATTATATCCAGCACGTACTAAGGCAGGCCTAGTGGCCTGGCAGACTTGATTTAACCTTGTTTGATTTGGCTGATTTGACCTGCTCTCCTGGTCCGGCAGCCGGCATGATGTAAAGGGTACTCCCGGTGTTTTTCCGGGTATCTTTCAGATATCTCTTTACTCCACTCCGGCAAGCTTTCCCATGAGAGTGAAAAGGAAAAAAGCCAGGATGTCAATGGCTACAATAGTTGAACCCACCGGTGTTCCGGCCAGGATGGATATAAGGATGCCAGTGACGGCACAAATGACAGAGAGCACTGCCGAACAGATCGTCACCGATAAAAAACTGCGGAAAAGCCGCATGGCAGACAAAGCTGGGAATATAACCAGAGCAGAGATCAGCAGAGATCCTACCAGATTCATGGCCAGGACGATGATGACGGCGATAATCACAGCCAGCAACAGGTTATAAAAGTTCACCTTAGTTCCCACGGCCTGGGCAAAGCTCTCATCAAAGGTCACTGCAAAAATCTTATTGTAAAACAGAACAAAAACCACCATGACAATACAGGACAGGACCACACAGACCCAGACCTCACTCTGCCTGAGGGTCAGAATAGAAGTCGAGCCAAAGAGAGTACTGCAAACGTCTCCGGACAGATTGGAAGAAGTGGAAAAAATATTCATCAACAGGTAGCCGATGGCCAGAGCTCCCACAGAAATCATAGCTATGGCCGCATCTCCCTTGATTCTGGTATTCTGGCCGGCCCTCAGCAAAAGAATGGCACTGACCATGGTGACAGGGAGAACAAGGACCATCTGGTCAGTCAGATTCAGGACAGAGGCCACAGCCATGGCTCCAAAGGCCACATGGGACAGACCGTCTCCGATAAAAGAAAATCTTTTCAGAACCAGGGTCACCCCCAGAAGAGAAGAGCACAGGGCAATCAGCACACCCACAATCAGGGCATACCTCACAAAAGGATATTGAAAATAGTAGATTAATTTATCAAGCATAATTTCCTCCGGCAGCTTATCATAAAGCTGCTTTTTTCTTTCTTCCTACAAGTCATTCCGGTCATAGCCGGCATATTCTTTTCCGGCACTGCTCTTAAGGTAGTCTTCTTTCTTACCAAAAAATACATCCCCTCCTCCTATATGAAGGATATGGGAAGCATATTTGAGAGAAGCCCCTATGTCATGGGAGATCATAATGATGGTAATTCCCTCATCGTTCAGCTGTTTAATCAGCTGGTACATCTCCTCAGTAACCCTGGGATCCAGCCCCGATACCGGCTCATCTAAGAGCAGGAGTCTTTCAGTTGCGCACAGGGCTCTGGCAAGGAGGACCCTCTGCTGCTGGCCTCCGGATAATTCCCGGTAGCAGCGACGGCTCAGCTTATCGATATCCAGACGGGCCATATTCTCCCTGGCCCGGTCCTTATCCGTCTTTGAATAAAAAGGATGGAAACCCTTTTTGCTTTGACAGCCGGACAGGACAATCTCCCTGACAGAGGCAGGAAAATCTCTCTGGACAATAGTCTGCTGGGGTAAGTAGCCGATCTCCGTGGCCTTAAGCCCGTCTCCCAGCACTATTTCCCCATCCAGAGGGCTCTGCAGACTGAGCAGGGTCCTCATGAGGGTAGACTTGCCCGACCCATTTTCCCCAACAATACAGAGATAATCTCCCTGATTCACTTCAAAATTCAAATCTGTAACCAGTCTTATATTTTCATAGCCCAGGGTCAGTCCCCTGCATGTAATTTCAGCCATAGTCAGTCTCCTGCTTTCTTATGATTCTTCCCTCAAAGTCCCGGCCTCCTGCTGACATTCCTGGCAGGTTCCGTAAAATACGGTCCTCATGGGATCCAGCTTAAAATGGTGGTGGTCCAGCAGATGCCTGCTTAACATCTTAATCTCCTGACAGTCCAGGTGGATAAGCCTGCCGCACTTTTCACATTTACAATGAAAACAGGAGGGGTGGTGGCAGCAGTTATCCGGGTTAATGTACTCATAACAGGCTCCGCTGTTCTCATCGATAAAATACTTATTGACGGCCCCCTCTTCCACCAGTCTCTCCAGCTGGCGATAGACCGTCGCAGTCCCTATCTTCCGTCCCTGCTCCTTAAAATAGCGACAGAGGTCTGCCGCGGTAAAATGCTGGCCCGGTATCTGTTCCAGGTATTCGATCAAAGCCTCTCTGTGCCTTGTGTTATATTGAATTTTCGATGCCATAAGAACCTCCTCCCAGAGTTACTTTCTCTTTATGTAAAAATGAAAATCCTTTTCATATTCATTTTGAAAACAGTTATCATATTATCCCATGTCCCAACTTATGTCAAGAAAAAAAGAAGCAGTCCTCCCGGCTGCTTCCTTCAGCATTCTCCTATGCTATTACGCTTATACTTCTTCCCTTCAGAAAATTCCTTTAAGCCCGCTTCTTTTCAGAAATACTTTTCGACCCTTATCTTCAGAGGACTCTTCCCACCTGCTGGCCCAGCCTTACAGGAATCTCCCGGCCGCTTGCCTCCGTATCCGCAAACTCAGGCAGCAGCCTGGCCTTGTCCTTTTGCAAAAGAACAATAATGGTTGATCCTCCATACTGGAACATACCTTTTTCCTGACCTCGTTCCACCTGGGCTTCCTGGTCATAATTGACGATCCGGCCCACCAGCATGGCCCCCACCTCCATCTGGACCAAGGTGCCGAAGTAATCTGTTTTCAACAGACAGTACTCCCTGCAGTTACGGGCAAAAACCGGCACCTTTTCAAGAGCGATGGGTCTGACCGTGTGAAGCCGGCCCGGAATAAAAACATTCCTGCTTTTCCTGCCGCTGTCCACATAGGCATAACGGTGGTAGTGGTTGACGCAGAGCCGGTAGACCAGGCAGAGTCCGTCTTTGTAGTGGGCCGCCAGACGCCTGCTGGCCAGAATGTCTTCCAGGCTGTAACTGGAATTCTTCACATGGAGAATCGTATTCTCCCGGATCCGGCTGACACTTAAAAGGCCGTCGCAGGGTGCGATCAGGTGCCCCGGCTCCCTGTCTATGGGCCGGCGTCCTTCCTTGATCTTTCTGCTGAAGCAATCATTGAAAGATCTCATATGGTCTGTGTCAAAATCCTCCAGCTTAATATGATTCTTTCTTACAAAAGGGTCAATGAGAAAGGCTGATCTTTCTGAATCCAGAAAATTGCCGCAGACCCTGGATAAGGCAGGTGCCGTCAGTCCTTTCAAAAGGATCCTCCCGGCCATGCTGCCATATAAAAACTGTAAAATGTCTGCCATAAGTCTTTGTCCTCCCGGGATGCCAGCCCGGCCGGAAATCAGAATCTCTGACCAGGGCTCCCTGCTTCTTCATCAATGACCAGGCCGGAACCGGCCGGCTGCTCAAGAATCAGAACTGTATCGTTAAATTCTGTATATGGAGATAATACTTCACCACTATGAGAGCGAAAAACTCTGCCGCACCGATACTAATCAGCAGGATGGCCACTTTCAGATCAGGCTTTGGAATCCTGATTCGCGAGACGAAGAAAACCGAGGTAAATAACATAACACCAAAATAAAGAAGAGTAAGGTCTGCCTTAGTCAGAAACTGGAATAACATTACCGTTGGGAAGATCAGGGCCGCAGATGTCACAGGCAGGCCGATATAGCCGGACTGTACCTGGCTGCCAATCTTCTTTTTTTCCTCCTCTAAAACATTGAAATAAGCCAGTCTGATCAGGGCTGCCAGCACATAGACCATAATAATCAGAATAAGAAATACAGGATAGATGATCCTTTTCTCTCCCGGATGGTCTACCCTGAGATTAGGTATGCTGGTCAGCCTGTCACTGGTCCGGACCATACCAAGACCGATACAGGGCGGGAGTATTCCAAAAGAAATGAGGTCGGCCAGGGAATCAATCTGGACCCCAAAGGACTTCTGCATGTCCGTTCTGCCACTCTTAGACCGGGCCACCCGGCCATCAAAGGTATCACAAAGCCCACTGAGTAAAAGGAAGAAGGTTCCATAAAAGGGATGACCTACGCCGTTGAGGCAAACCATGATTCCCGATACGCCGGAAATCACTGAAAGATAGGTCAGAATTACGGTATAATCATAAAATCCAATCATACTGTCCTCCGTTTTTTCTTCAACAAAACATAACCAATCAGAACCATCACCGCACTGATAATAATACAACAGTAGAAGGACAGACTCCTTCCAATCAACTCCAGCCGGTAAGCATAGTCTTTAGGGAACAACTGCTGATAGCCATCCAGCATCAGCATATCTGCCACCCCCATGGATCCGGGAATGGGCACACAATTGGATCCCAGAACCACCATGATCTGGGTTACAAAAAGGTCCTTGACTCCGGAAAGCCGGCCTCCCGTAGCCATATATACCATGATCGTCACCATAATCTGGGACAATCTCTGCAGCAGATTAAAAATATATGCCTTGATCCAGACCATCCTGCTGCCGGACATGAGCGTGACACAGTCACTGTAATCCTTCTGGGTTTTGACCAGCTTGTCAAGCCGCTTCTGTGGATTGCGGACCAGATGGATCCGGTGCAGGACCCGGAGACATTTCCTCACAGCCCCAAAAAGGATGCCCGGCTTCTTAAGAAGCAGGATAAAGGACACCCCAAGGCCGGCCAGGGTAGCAAAGCCGGCAACAATCAAAAGCTTGGACAAAAGACTGAATCCCATAAAAAGACCGGGCTTCACAAGGAAAACCAGGATACCCAGGCTCAGGATGGCCATGGTATACATGACCAGGTTCATGATCAGGGCAGCCGTGGCTATGGCTGTAGGAATACCGTCTTTGATCATAAAAAAGGCGCTGGCGGGCTGTCCTCCCGTAGCTGATGGTGTGATTGCGGAAAAATAGACATCGGCGGCACTGTAAAGCATACCCCGGCTCCTTCTTCTCTTATATCCCACATGTTTGAGAATGGCCAGAAGGGCCTCCCCCTCAAACCAGATAAAGCCGGCGGAGCTGACGACAGCCAGCAGCAGGTAAACCGGTTTGGCGCTCTTAAGATAATCCAGCATCTCCCCAAAAGTCAGACCGGATCCGCCCGAGGTTACCGCCCAGATGGACAAAACTGCCAGAATTACAAATAATATTCCCCAAAAAATGTTTTTCTTGTTTCCCATATCTATTCCTGTCCGGGCTGAATATGGAGTAATCTCCTGTTCAGTTCCTCAAAAATACGCCCCAGCCGGAATCTCCCGGCCAGTGCCAGGCCAGCCTCAGCAAAGAGAATACCTCCTGCTATGTCAACCACCAGATGCTGTTTCAAAAAGACTGTTGAGGCAAAAACTAAAATTGCGAAGGCAAACATGACCGGCCGGTAAAAAGCCGGCGGGTTCTTCATATAGAGGGAACCCCGGAATACCATCCAGCTTTCCAGGCAATGGATGGAAGGAAAAAGATTGTCCGCCGCGTCCATGGAAAATATCATCCTGGTAAGCTGATCCCATATACCGGTTCCTGTGGGCCATGGCCTGTCAATGGTGGTGGGAATCAGTAAAAATACCAGTCCGGTGGCCAGTTTGGCCACCAGGTCAGCGCTGATTACCCGGTAGCAGACCTCCTGACTCTCCCTGGCTATCATCAGATATCCGATAATCCAGTGCAGGTAAGCCAGTATATAGATTAGTATGAATTCTGTTCTGAACGGAATCAGATCATCCAGAAAAATCTTTATTATATAATGCTCCCGGCCCACATTGATCTGCCGGATTCCAAAATAAACAAGAGAATTACAGCAGAGAGCTGTAAGCAGTGGTATTACCGAGTACTTTTTTATAATCCTGCCCATCATTTTAATATAATTTCTCATAGTATATCATATATTTCGTTAGCATAAACAGTAACAATATATCACAAATTTCCCCCCTCGGATAGACAAAAAAACAGACTCAGCAAAATTTTTGTCTGTCTTCCAAAGTCTGTCTTCTTTTCCCATCAATAGACCAAACATTCAATTTTGCGAATCTGTTTTCCTAATAATTTCTTTATGAAATTATAAATAAAAGCTTATATGTTTATCCGGGTAAATCTCCTCTTTATCCTCAGGGCGTCTGCCCTGCAAAACAAACCCTGGCCATCCGCCGCAGATAATCATTTACTGGAGACAGGCCAGTGTCTGCAAACCAGACCCTAGGCCAGTTCGACCACATTACCTGTACAATTGTAGAGGAAGCGTTCTCCCAGTTCCCTGCGGAGAAGCTCTATATTGTCCTCGCCTGTGCAGTGGGAAACACCCACCAGGTCAAGATTCCTGTCCTTAAAAAAGGCTATAGTCTTCCTGACTCTTTCCTCTCCGGCTTCCACCAGGTGGGTTCCTCCAATCAGCCCGCAGACCTTTTTGCCTGTCCGCTGCTCCACAGTTGTCAGGATATTTATAATACCCGGGTGGGAACAGCCGGCCACCAGGAAAAGTCCCCGGTCCGTATCCAAAGTAACAACCATCTCATCGCTGAACCGGTCCGGCCTGTAATTGAGGCTGTCCATACATCTGCCGGAAGGCCCGCAGGACAAATCTTCCTCCAGGAAGAAAAAGGTAGGATTCCATTCCTCGAAATCCGCATTTCTGTTAAAATTCCGGTGAATGCATACCCCGTGCCCCAGATCCATCTGGTCTTCATCGATCTCTTTTACCGGGACACCCAGGTCCATCAGCATTCTGCGGTCAAAGTTGTTGCCGATGAACTTCATCCGGCCGCCTGCCTTCTCATGATAAGCAATCTTAAAAAATCCTTTTCCCACCAGAACCTGTCTGGGCTTGCCTTCCTCCCGGATCAGCCGCAAAAGGCCTCCGGTATGATCATAGTGGGAATGGCTGAGAATCACATAGTCAAGATCTGCCAGACTGACACCCAGGTCCGCGGCATTCTTATAAAAGGCACCGCTCTGCCCTGTATCCATCAGAATCCGGATTCCCTCCCCCTCTATGAGGACTGACAGGCCGTGCTCACAGGCCAGCCGTCCTTCCCGGTCAGGATGATTCTCTATTAAAGTGGTTAATCTCCAGCTCATGTTTCCCTCCTTATACCGCCAACTGTCTGTGGCTGCCAGGACCATCTTTTCCCATGTTCATGTTTGCCAGGATTCTGTTCTGGCAAATCCCTATCCTATGAGATTCCCTTTTCTCTGGAATCATATTTTACTGTAACTTTTTGGCTCGTAAATAACAGCCGCGTCCAGGCTTTCGAGCAGGTAGCCCTTGGCCCGCAGCATATCCTCAATCTCGTCAAGAACTTCCTCAGACCTTGCCTCTATGGTATGAAAATGGTAGCCGCTGGTGATATTTTTAAGCGGTGAGGATGCGCCGCTGTTCAGATCATCCATGAAATGATCGATATCTCTCCTTGAACAGATATCCAGTGGTTTACGGATGGTACCATAGACCCTATGATCCACATAAACATCCATGACCCGGCCTCCCAGTTCAATGATACTGATCAGTTCATCCTCCGTCTCTTCATCCGTGTGCAGGACCTTAAAAACACGGCGGCATTCATCGGCATGCAGCATGATATAACCCCGGTTTGTAGCCATAAGGTTGGGGTACTGGCTGCGCAAAATGGCAATATCCGTCACAACCACCTGCCGGCTGACACCGAATTTATCCGCAAGAAAGCTGCCTGACAGAGGCTCCGAACTCGTCTCCAGTGTCTCCAGAATCCGGTTCCTGCGTTCTTTTGTCTTCAGCTTGCCCAATCTATCCCTCCTGTTTCAATATACATTCTACTTCTTTACAGCTGTGGCCGGTCTGCCAACCGGCTCAAACTGCCCAATCCGGTTCATTCACTACCTTCTTTCAGGCTGCCGGCCAGGCTCAATTACCTCCCCGGCTGATCGGGACTAGTCACAATCATCCCCCGTCTCCGATCTCAGATGCTTCATGGAAATGTCCAGAATAGGCGCTGAGTGGGTGAGGGCACCACTTGAAATATAGTTTACACCAAGCCCCGCAATCTTAGCAATATTTTCTCTTGTCACATTGCCGGAACATTCGGTCAGGGCTCTGCCGTCTATAATCTTTATGGCTTCGGCCATGGTCTCCCGGTCCATATTATCGAGCATAATGATATCTGCCCCCGCTTCCACAGCTTCCCTAACCATGTCCAGATTCTCTGTCTCTACCTCAATTTTATGGACAAAAGGCACATAGGCCTTGGCCATGGCTATGGCTTTGGCAACCCCGCCGGCCGCATCAATATGATTATCCTTAAGCATAACTCCATCTGTGAGATTGTACCTGTGGTTGCAGCCACCGCCGACCCGGACTGCGTATTTCTCAAAAATCCTGTTATTGGGAGTGGTTTTACGGGTATCCAGCAATTTAGTTCCAGTCCCTTCCAGCAGGTCAACCATGGTCCTGGTATAGGTGGCGATGCCACTCATCCGCTGCAGGTAGTTAAGGGCAGTCCTCTCACCGGACAAAAGGACTCTTATGTCCGCATGGACCACTGCCATAATCTGGCCGGGCTCCACCCGGTCTCCGTCAGAAACAAAAAGTTCCGTACGGGACTCCGGGTCCAGCAAGGTAAATACTCTGGCAAAAATGCCCAGCCCGGCAATAATTCCTTCCTCTTTGGCAATCAGGTCCACCCTGCCGGGACATTTCCGGGGCATCACGGCAGCCGTGGAGACATCTTCATTGTTGATGTCCTCTTCTAAAGCCATCCGGATCAGCTTGTCCGCCTGCAGCTTCATTGTTATATCATTCATAATAGGATCCTTTCCTTAGCTTACTTATCTCATGCTGTCAGCTTGCTTATTCTTGCCATCAGCATACTTTTTCATGCTGTCAGCTTGCTTTTTCCCGCTGTCAGCTTACTTATCTCATGCTGCCAGCTTGCTTACTTTATTTTCTCCACTTCTTTAAGGATGTTGGTCCGGTAATCGGCAAATAATTTTTTCGTATCCTTATAAGGGGTCAGGTCCAGGCGGTCTGTGACCTCCGGATTCACCGTTTTACTGTCAAATTCTTCATCAATCCTCCGGGCTGCCCTCTGGGCAAAGACCAGACTCTCCAGAAGGGAATTGCTGGCTAACCGGTTGGCTCCGTGGACACCGTTGCAGCTGGTCTCACCCACGGCATAAAGCTGGGGCATGGAGGTCCTGCTATCACTGTTGACATCCACTCCGCCCATGAAATAATGCTGGGCCGGAACAACGGGAATCGGCTCTTTTGTCACGTCATATCCTGCCTTGAGACAGGTCTCATAAATATTGCGGAAATGATGGAGAATAATCTCTTTTGGAATATTTTCCATGGAAAGCCATACATGTTTCTGGCCGGTTTTCTCCATCTCCTCAAAAATAGCTTTGCTCACCACATCCCTGGGCTGCAGTTCATCGATAAACCGTTCCCCATCCTTATTGAGCAGGATACCACCCTCTCCTCTGACCGACTCTGAGATCAGGAAGGACCGGCCCTGTCTGCCTGTATAAAGGGTGGTGGGATGGATCTGGACATAGTCCGGATCTCTCAGCCTGATGCCATGCTTGATGGCGATACCCAGAGCGTCCCCTGTCAGATGGGGATAATTGGTAGAGTGTTCAAAAAGTCCTCCTATGCCGCCGCAGGCCCAGACCACCTCAGTAGCTTCCATGGCCAGAATCAGCCTGCCGTCATCGGTGACCGGGCCGCCGCAGCACTGGGCCAGGTCGCTGTCCGGGCTGACCAGGGCAATGATGCCCTGACAGTGGCCGTCGGCAGTGATAATATCCACCATGGTGGTATGGCTGTAAAGGGTAACATTGGGCAGTTTCTTCACTGCCTCCAGCAGGGTCCCTGTAATCTCCTTGCCTGTGACATCCTCATGGAAAAGGATGCGGGGGGCGGAGTGGGCTCCTTCCCTGGTAAAAAGCAGCTGTCCATTCTCATCTCTCTCGAACTCCACACCGTAGCTGACCAGGTCATGAATCAGCTGCTGGGAGGACCGGATCATAATGTCTACAGAGCTCCTGTCATTTTCATAGTGACCCGCTCTCAGCGTGTCCTCATAGTAGGCGTCGTAGTCCTGCTCATTGCGCAGGACACAGATGCCCCCCTGGGCCAGCCAGGAGTCACACTCTTCCAGTCCGGCCTTGGTAATCACCGTGACTTTTTTATCCCTGGGCAGCTTCAAAGCACAGTAAAGCCCGGCCGCACCGCTTCCTACAACCAGAATATCGGTTTTATAACTCATCTTTTTGCCTCCTCGCCTTAGGCTCTTCTAATATGCTCCCGGCTGCCGCCGTCGCATGGATCAGTAGTTCCATTTGTCTTACCTCATTTCCTTACAAGGCTTGCCGTCCCAGGACTTCTTCCAAAGAGACAGGACAAGACGTCCCTGTAATTTCCCCTTTCTGCTGCCTGGGCAGGACAACAATCCTGCCAGGCTGAATCAATCCTACCACAGATTAGGGCACCTGACAAGACACCTGTAAAAAATATTTTTTCACAATAGTTTACAGGTCCGGAAAAATAATAAAAAAGGGAAAATAAAAAGGCTCTCCTGCCGCCGGACCGATTACACCGGTCCGGGACGGAAAGCCCTGGTCTCTTTATCAATATTTCAAAATATCCTTCTGCCGGCTAGTTCTTACCTGGACTGGGCGAAAAGCCACTCCATAACAGCCACACAGTTATAGGCATAATCAAAGGAAGCCATATGGTAGGCAGAGCTGTTCATTCCACCGGATCCACCCGGACCTCCCTGGGCCATGGTGGAAGTCGCTTCACCACTGTCAGAATCCGTAGATTCCCCGGGTCCGCCAAAGCCGCCCGGGCCCATACCGCCGGACTTTTCAGAAGTGGAAGATTCTCCGGAACCACCGGGTCTGCCAAAGCCGCCGGAGCCTCCCATGCCGCCGCTCTTAGCTTCTACGGTACCTGTTTTCCAGGAGATAAAATACTGGTTTTCACCGGCAGTAAACAGGTCTCCCGCCGCCTGGGACAGCTGGTCCACAGACCAGGTTCCATCCCACTGGCTATAGGCATAACTGACAGCATCCTTGTCAAAAAGGTCCATGACTTCCTGGGCACCGGCCCAGGCATTACTGTCATCCTCCGCGGCGAAATAGACGAAGGTCTGGTCCTCAAGGCCGGCCAGGGCACTGATATCCCACTGACCGTCCACGAACATGCAAGCCGCGTAAAGATCCGGGTATTCCGAAGCCAGAATCAGAGTTGTCATACAGCCCATGGACTGGCCGCTACCATAGATCCGCTTGCTATCCACAGCATACTGGCTGGTCATATAATCGATATAACGCTTGGTCAGCTCCACATATTCTGTGGTGGTGTAGCTGCCGTGGTCATCTAAAATAGTCTCAGGATAAGTGGGTACGGCAACGATGGCCGGGTAGGCCGACTGCCATTCCTCCGAAGCCCATACCAAAGCTCCCCTTCCCTGGGTCAGGGATGCGGAAGCATCACTGCCGGTACAGCTGGAGTCCGCGATAAAGACCACCATGGGATAGGATCCTGCCGGGTCGTAGCCCTCAGGCAGGTAAAGGTTATAAGTGATAGACAGACCACTTTCAGAATCTGAATAGGTCTTTTTCTCGAACTTGTCTGCGTAGGTGGCAATCAGACTTTCTTCATCCTCTGCCAGGTTGTTGGCCACGGCTGCTGATGCCGTCTGGCTCTGATCCCCAGCCTGGGAAGACGCTTCCGTCTGCGACACCTGAGCCTGACTCTGGTTTTCAGAGCTAACCTCCTGGCTTGACGCCTGGACCGCTTCCGGTGCAGAAGATGTCCCACAGGCCGTCAACGACACCGCAAACAGGGCTGTCACCGTCAAAAGTGCGAATGATTTCTTTAACATAAAAAGTTCCTCCATTCTTTTATTTTGGATTTTGGAGCGTTTTATATAGCGAACTACCATCCGCATCTGTCTCGAGCATACCGCACTAGTGTGACCTTATCGTGAAAAGCAGCTGTGGATAATTACCTACAAATAATTAATTTAGTGGCAGCCATGGGAACCACAGTGTCCGCCATGTCCCTCGGAATGGCAGCCGTGTCCCTCACCGTGTCCGTGGTCATGGTCATGGTGGTGGCATGCCGTATCCGGGTCATAGACCAGCTTGCCGGCAAGATAGTCTGTCACCATCTGATCCGCCTCTCCCACGGTGCCGGGAAGCAGCTCAATCCCTACCTCCTGCAGGGTATTTCTGGCACCCATACCGATGCCGCCGCAGATCAGGGTCTCCACCTCAGCGGCCCGCAGAAAACCGGCCAGGGCCCCGTGGCCTGTACCGTTGGTATCGATAATCTGGGAAGACTTAATCTGGCCATCTTCCACATCGTAGATCTTAAACTGCTCTGTCCTTCCAAAATGCTGTCCTACCATACCATTTTCATAAGTTACCGCGATTCTCATAATATCCTCTCCTTTTTCATTAAGTTTTGCGGATGCCGGAATGGAGTCAATCCGGTAAGCGCCTCCCGTAAGCCGGATACGCTTACCATTCACCATGGCATCAGCCAGCTTGTAACGGGCACTCTCATAGATACTGGTGACCGTTGCCCGGGAAACACCCATGGCAGCTGCACACTGCTCCTGGGTCATCTTCTGGTAATCAATGAGGCGGATCACCTCATACTCATCCAGCTTAAACAAGATGGTCTCACAAGCCTCTGTCCCTTCCGGGATAAAGCTCCAGTAGTCCGGGTATCCGCATATTCTCCTACAGCGCTTGGGTCTGGCCATGGTTACTCCTTTCTGGCATATGCCAATAATATATGCTCAATATAGCGCCTTTTCTGGCATATGTCAATAATATAGACCAAGGATATTAATCCATTCAATTAAATGGTAAAAGTAAATGGTAAAAGGGCAGGCTGTGAAGAGCCTGCCCTTTAAGCTAAGGCAGTCATCCAAAACTGCCGTCATTTTTTATTTCATCTTTTCCGGAATGCACCCGTTTACTGCACCAGCATCTGACCCGCCAGAGCTGCCAGCACACCGAAAAGGATACTGGCCACCGCATAGGCTGCCCCTAAGGCAGGATGCCCTCCCTGAATAAGACTGCCTGTCTCCAGGGAAAATGTGGAAAAGGTTGTAAAGCCACCGCAGACTCCAACTTTGAGAAAGAGGGCCAGTCTGGGGTCCACCTGGTCCCCTTTGGAGACGGCAGCCGCGATGCAGCCCAAGGCAAAGGCACCCAGAATATTAATGATAAAGGTGTTAATGGGGAACAGCCCCTCCTCCCTGATGGGAATCATTCCCACAAGATACCTGGCCACGGAACCTAAAAAGCCGCCCAGGCCTACTACAATACAGTTCAACATGCTTGTCCTCCTTTGTTGAATAAACTGTAGATATCATCAGCACTATGGCGGTTTTGGAAATCCAGGGGAGATATCATTCCCTTTATTTTTTCTGCATTTTAACACAGATTCCAATCCGGGACAAGTAAGGAAAAAACTGCCGCACCTGCCCGGAAATGGTCTGGCCATTTCTCCAGATCTGCCGCCTAAAGGACAACCAGATTCTTGATGGTCTCTATGACACTGATGATCTGGTATTTTATCAGAAAGGCGATATCCGAATACTCGGGATAGTTATATTTTAAGGTATCTGCCAGAGGCAGGACAAACCTCTCTGTCTCATTGATATATTCCAGCATTCTCTTAGTTTTGAAGCTGGAGGCCATAGTCGAAACATTATTACAGCGGTCCAGGATCTTTATGACACAGGCCTTACCATTATTTTTGATGGAGGCATAATAGGCTTCCTTGGCCTCCATTTTAGTCATCCCTGCCGGCACAAAGAAAGTAACCAGTCCTACCAGCTCTCTGACCTCTTCTGAAAATGGCAGGTCAGAAATACTGACATCGGTATCCTCCACCACATCATGGAGCAGCAGGGCCGCCAGAAGAGCATCGTCCCGGATTCCCAGGGCATGGGCCTGGCAGGTCATAAGAAGAGGATGGTTGATATACTGGACCAGCTCATGACTGTGCTTGCCCTTTTTGCGGAACTGGCCCATATGCTGGTCTCTCATAAACTGCAGGGCCCTGTAGGTCTGTAAAAGGTCCTCTGACAGGGCAAAGGTTTTTACCCGGGTAAACATGTTCTCCTCACTGAAAAACCGGTCCCGGAACTGGAGATTCCTGGCGGAAAGAGCATACTCATCGGGCATGAGCAGACATTGATAAGGGGTGTTGGTAACCTCTGCTATGAGCATCAGATTCTCGATGTCGGGAAGACTTTTCCCCTTTTCCCATTTTTTTACATCCTGGAGGGGCACACCCACATTGTGGGCCAGTTCCTCCTGGGTCATATTACTTCTCTCCCTGGCATCTAAAAGGGCCTTGCCAATCATAAGCATTTCCATATTCTGTCTTCTCTCCTTTAATCCAGTCTGCCTGAAGGCCGGCCGGCTTTCCCCATCAATCCAATCAGACTCTCCCGCGAGGGGCACAACCTCTCCCTTTCTTTTCAATCCTACCACAAAGAATTGGAATTGGAAACCTCATATAAGTACTTCCATAAACAGCCCACTGGCGGCCAAGGCTGAAACAAACATCTCTGCCAGGCCATCTTTCCCCCGGACCAGCCTGCCCGGCCACAGCTAATACCAGGCTTTTCCCAGACCAGCCTGCCCACGGCCACAGAAAATATTTCTATATTATCTTTATTCTTTGCTGCCTGTTTTACAAGCTACTGTTATTATTAAATTATCATGTAATACGTCCCTTGACCAGCCTGGCTTCTTATTGGCTTTGTCCTGATCTCTTTTTCCTTCCCGATGGAAGGATTGTCCAATCTTCCTCCGGTCCTCAAAAACATTCCTGTCACTGGAAAGGAGTGGTGGAAAGAAAAAAGCTGGCCACCTGCTCCGGGGAATAGGACTCATGGTTCATCCACCACCTCACTGTCTCCGCGAAATCACAGACCATATGGTGGAGCAGGTAGGACTTGGGCACATGGGTCTTAGTCTTCTCCAGCTCTCCTTCAAATATTTTCTCCAGGTAACCCTTAAAAAACCGCATAAACATCTCCCCGCTCTCACAGGACAGAATCCTCTTCAGATAACTGCTGTCTTTGAGATGGTACAAAATGTGGGTGATCTCATCCTCCAGGTTCTTTTCCCTGCCGGAGAAATCATGGGTGGTCTCCCTGGTCAGCTTTTCCGCAAATACATGGTCAAAAATATCAGAGCAGAGCGCTTTTAGCAATTCATCCTTGGTTTCAAAATGGGAGTAAAAAGTACTCCTGCCTATGTCTGCCCTGTCTATAATATCCTTCACCGTAATATTAGAATAGGTTTTTTCCTCCAGCAGGCCGGTAAAGGCCTCATAGATGGCCTGCCTGGTTTTCTTCTGTCTTCTGTCCATGCTAGCTCCCGTACATTTATCCCAAAATGTTCAGTAATGAACTTTGTCAGCCGTCTGCTTCTTGTCCGGAAAAATCCAGAACATTATAATCATAAATGAACAGAGTGTTCGTTATATGTCAGATTATAAGTTTGGTTAATCCATATGTCAACAGGAGGCAAATATGATCAAAAAAATCAATGATATTCTTGCCGGCTGGCCCATGACCATCCTGGCAGGGCTCTTTTTAATCGCTTCCTTCGCCCTCCCCCGCCTGGGTTATCCGGCGGGGGAGAAACTGGCCTGGGTCTGTATCATCATCTGCGGCCTGCCCCTCCTCTTCCTGGCCCTCTGGCGGATCATCTACAATAAGGGCATCAGCAAGATCTCCTCGGCCCTGCTGATCTCCCTGGCCATGATCGCGGCTATCTTTATCGGAGACCTTTTTGCGGCCGGCGAAGTGGCCTTTATCATGGAAATCGGTGCCCTATTAGAAGATATGACCACAGAAAGGGCCAGAAAGGGCCTTAAGAACCTGATCGCCCTCAGCCCCAAGACCGGCCTGGTAATCAGAGAAGGTAAAGAATACACCGTCCCGGTCCAGGATATCCGGGTGGGAGACCTGGTGCGGGTCCTCCCGGGCCAGACTATCCCTGTGGATGGAATTATCAGCCATGGCCAAAGTTCCGTGGACCAATCAGTTATGACCGGGGAAAGTCTCCCTGTGGACAAGGAGGTCGGGGACCAGGTCTACAGCGGCACCATCAACCGCTTCGGCTCCATCGATTTTAAAGCCACAAAGGTCGGGGAAGACAGTTCTTTACAGCGGCTCATCCGCATGGTGGAAGACGCGGAAAAAAACCAGGCTCCCACCCAGCGTATCGCCGACATCTGGGCCAGCTGGCTGGTGCCGGTAGCCCTGCTGATCGCTGTCGCTGCTTATATCTTCACCGGGGACATAGTAAGGGCTGTCACGGTCATGGTGGTCTTCTGCCCCTGCGCCCTGGTCCTGGCCACTCCCACGGCTATCATGGCCGCCATCGGCCAGGCAACAAAACAAGGAGTAATCATCAAGTCCGGTCAGGCCCTGGAAAATATGGGCAAGGTGAATATCATCGCCTTTGATAAAACCGGCACCCTGACCCAGGGCAGGCTGGAAGTCAGCGACATTATCTCCTGCTCCGGTCTGGACCAGGAAAACCTACTTCTGCTGGCCGCCTCTGCTGAGAGCCGCAGTGAACATCCCCTGGCCAAGGCCATCAGTGCCAAAGCCCGCGACCAGGGACTGGCCCTGCAGGAGACCAGGGAATTTCACATGACCGCCGGCCGGGGAATCTCAGCCCAGATCCAGGACAGGCTCTACTATTTTGGAAACGAAAACTATATCAGGGATATGAACATAAGTCTGGGGGAAAATACCCTGGACCGGCTGCAGGCCCTGAACGGGGAAGGCAAGGCCTCCATCCTTATCGCTGACCAGGAAAAGGTCTTAGGGCTAATCGCCCTTTCCGATTCTGTCCGCCCGGAAGCCGCCGATGTAGTGAGCCGACTTTCCGCTATGGGCAGCAGGTCCGTCCTGCTGACGGGTGACAACAGTAAAGCAGCCCATTATCTGGCTTCCAGGGTTGGGATCGACCAGGTTTATGCCGACCTGCTGCCGGAGGAAAAGCTGGCTGCCATTGAAGACCTGAAAGCAGCCGGCCAGGTATGCATGGTCGGGGACGGTGTCAATGACGCTCCCGCCCTCAAGACCGCCCATGTGGGTGTGGCCATGGGAGCCATGGGAAGCGACATCGCCATAGAGGCTGCCGACGTGGCCCTGATGACCGATGATATCTCCAAACTACCTTATCTCCAATGGCTGTCCAGAACGACGGTCTCCACCATCAAGACCGCCATCACTCTATCCATGTGTATTAATTTTGTGGCCATCACCCTCTCTGTTCTGGGAATTCTGACACCCACTACCGGAGCCCTGGTCCACAATGCCGGCTCCTGTTTCGTGGTCCTCCTTGCCGCCCTCCTCTATGACAGGAAATATAAGTAAGGCCCAAGCCTATATCATATATATAAAATGAGATCAGGAAAAACCTGAGCCTATATCAAGGAGGAAGATTCTTTTACAAATTCCGCTAAAAGCATATCTGCCTGCCTGAACCTATATCAGGAAGATATTCTCTATGAATCCAAAAAATCCGCCCCTTTCCGGAGCGGATTTTCCTTTTGTAATTCTTTTTGTAATTCTTTTTGTAATTTTTTCATTATTATTTCCAGATTATCTTATGATGATTATCTCTGGCTTTTCTTATCATTCTTATCTCTGGGGTTATTTATCATTATTATCTGGTCATTAATCTCTGGCCTGTGAATTCCTTCACCTAAAAACCAGTTTTTGGATCCCCGGCACATTTCCCCATCTTCATGGCTTCGGCCTTGCTGCATTTGCCGGCCATGGGGCAGCCAATACATCTTGTTCCCTTTTTCTTTTCTTTGTAAATGTAGTAACATGCAGCCCCTACTACACATAAGATTACAAGTGCTGCTATTATATTTACTAAAACTACCTGCATAGGATTCACCTCATTTTCTGACCATCATATAGGCTTGTATCCCAGCCCGCCATTCCTAGCTTTCTGCCTTGAGCGCATATTCATGCTCCATCCTGGCTGAATTCGCCCGGATCAGATAGAAAACAATTGCCGCGAATATAGCGATGGTGATTAAACCGGGAATGAATCCGGGGCCAGGGGCTCCTGTTGTGATGATGGTACCAACCTGGAATACCAGATAGCCGACGGTAAAACCGGTGGCCAGCTGAAGGGCGATGGCACCCCAGAGCCATTTGGCTGACTTCATCTCCGAGTTCATGGCACCAAGAGCCGCGAAGCAGGGCGGTGAATAAAGGTTGAACATAAGATAGGCGAGGGCCGCAACCTTTGTAATTCCCATTGCCTGCATGACAGGATTACCGCTGCCAACCAGGGCTAACTCTTCTGTGTCGATGAAGTTTGTAAGGGCATAAACGGTAGCGATGGTACCGACAACATTTTCCTTGGCGATAAAGCCTGTAATTGCCGCCGCAGCAAGCTGCCAGGAAGCGATTCCGATCACCGGAATCAGCAGATAGGAGAAGGGTCCTGCAATACTTGCCAGGATAGAGGTATTCTCTGCTCCCTCTTCCACAACCTGGAAGGACCAGTTGAAGGTCTGCATGATCTGCACAACTGTGTTACATACCAGGATCACTGTTCCGGCCTTCACGATGTAGGCCTTACCTCTCTCTAACATGGACTTGACGGCGAAAGTAAGGCTGGGAACCTTGTATTCCGGAAGTTCAATGATAAAGAAGGACTTTCTGTATCTGGTGCCGGTGATAGCCTTAATCAGCAGGGCGCCAAAAAGGATTAACAGGATTCCGACAAAATAAGAGATAAAACCAATCCATTTTGACTTGGGGAAGAAGGCCCCTGCAAAGAGAGCGATTACGGGAAGCTTGGCTCCGCAGGGCATGAAGGTGGCCAGCATGGCGGTGGACCGTCTTTCCCGTTCATTTCTGATGGTACGGCATGCCATGATGGCGGGAATACCACAGCCAGTTCCGATAATCATGGGGATTACGGATTTGCCGGAAAGGCCCACTCTCTTGAAAATGGGATCCAGGACTACCGTCGCCCTGGACATGTAACCACAGTCCTCAAGCAGGGCAATCAGGAAATACATGACCATAACCAGGGGCAGGAAGCCGACTACGGCTCCGACACCGCCGATGATTCCATCGACAAGAAGGGCATAGAGCAGGGGACTGGCGTTGGCCATCTTTTCCCCAACCCAGCCCTGGAAGGCCTCGATCCAGCCTACCAGGTAATCGGCAAGCCATGTGCCTACTGTGGTCTGGGAAATGTAGAATACCGCCCACATGATTGCGGCAAATATAAGGATTCCAAGAATCGGATTGGTTACAACCTGGTCAATTTTATCGTCAAAGTTCTTTTCCTTGGTAAGGACCTTACGCTTTTCAACCTGGTCCACGATTCCGTTTACAAATTGGAAGCGCTTCCGGTCGGATGCCTCTACCGCCTGTTTATCATGTAAATTTACTTGACCCTCATCATAGGGCCCTTCTGGCCTGCCCCTTCCAGGGCAGCCGCGGCACTGATTACCTCTTTAATTCCGTTATCTGCCGTAGAAACGGTCTTGATCACGGGGCAGCCCAGCTTGTCGGAAAGCTTCCCGGCATCGATGGTATTACCCTTCTTATCATTGATATCACTCTTGTTCAAGGCGACAACAACAGGAATACCAAGCTCTAAAAGCTGGGTTGTAAAGAAAAGGCTACGGCTCAGGTTGGTCGCGTCAACGATATTGATGATGGCATCCGGGTGTTCATTCTTCACATAGCCGCTGGTAATACTTTCTTCTGAAGTAAAGGGCGACATGGAGTAGGCTCCCGGAAGGTCAACCGCTATAATCTCCTTGCCTGTCTCATTATAATTCTTTTTGATGGGACTTTCCTTCTTGTCCACGGTTACACCGGCCCAGTTACCGATCTTTTCATTGCGGCCGGTCAGTGCGTTATACATGGTGGTTTTACCACTGTTAGGGTTACCTGTAAGCGCAATTCTCATACCCTTTCCTCCTTAGATTCCGTAATATAAATATGTTTTCCCCAAAACATATCCTCCTGACACATCGATCTGCCTGCAGACATCCGGCAGCTAAATAAAAATGGCAGACGCCAGTTCAGAATCAATGTTGTAACGGGCATCCTTGATGGATACTACAAGATTCCTTTTTTTAGAAACTACAGTGATCGTCTCACCGCTGTAGCAGCCTAAGGAAAACAGAAAACTCTTCATCTCTGTATCTCCCTGGGTATCTACATCCTTGATGACATAATCTTTTCCTAATTCAGCCTCGTTTAAAGTCATGATATTTCCTTTCGCTTATAGATCAGTATCCCTGAAAATTATTAATCATCTGATTTTTTTAGATTATTACTTTTATAGGACAACACAATAGTAATAACTAAAAATAATTATAAATATATAACTGAGATTATATATCATTAATTTATGTTAGTGATAACTATTTATCGGTAACATTATCAAACCACAAACAGGTGCTTTTGTCAAGAAAAATTAACATATAATTTGCGGCAAATCATAAGTATCTTATTTTTTTATGGTTTGATCCACTGCCTGCAGGCAGGTTTTTTCATCCCTTTAACCTTCCCCCATCCATGGTCAGTACATGGTCAGTGAAATGGTCCGCTTCATTTTCATGGGTCACCACAAGGACCGCCGCCCCCTCATCAGCTGCCTGCCGCAGCAGACTGAGGACCGCTATGGTATTTTCGCTGTCCAGGCCTGCTGTAGGTTCGTCTGCCAGCAGGATGGACGGCTCCATGAGCATGGCCCGGGCTATGGCCATACGCCTCAGCTCCCCACCGGACAGTTCATTGGGTCTGGCCTCCATGAGCGATGCGATTCCCACCTGGTCAAGCAGGTCTTTTGCCTTTTTCTCCGGCGGCTGGGCCTTATTGTAAAGGATATAAGGCAGGAGCACATTTTCCAGGACGGTCAGGGACAGCAAGGCTGTATGGCCCTGGGGTATCAGTCCTATTTTCTCGTTTCGAAGCCTTGCCAGGGTCTTCTCGTCAAGACTGTAGATATCCTGATCATCGAGAAAAACCTTTCCCCCGCTGGGTGTCAGCATGCCTGCCAGCATATTAAGCAAGGTACTTTTGCCGCTGCCGGACTTGCCCGTGATTACGGTAAACTGGCCGGATTCCAGGACAAAGTCCAGAGGGTAGACTGCCGTGAAATAATTGCTGCTCTTTCCCGCCCGGGGAAAATCTTTTTTCACTTCTTCTGCTCTTAATATCATGCTACTGTCCCTCCTTTAACACCAGGCTGGCATCCATCCTGCTGATTTTTCTTACTCCGATCCATGCGGAGATGACGGCTGCCAGCAGGACTGACAACAGGGCTGCCCCTGCCAGCAGAATAATAGTGACCGGACCGGGAAGCAGGAAACCCACTCCCAGGACCTGGCCGATCAGGTTTTTAAACATAAAGAGAATCAAGGCCGAAAGAGCAATTCCAAGGATGCCCCCTGCCAGGTTTACCACTACCGCCTCCCGGATTACCAGGTCTGATATGATTTTCCTGCTGGCCCCCATAGCCCAGAGGGAGGCGAATTCCCTCTTTCTCTCATTGATCATCATGGCAAAAATCAGAATGGTCATCAGGGTCCCGATCAGCCAGAAAGTGACAGTAAAAAATGATACCGAACCGGATATCTTTTTCAGGCTGTCCCCGATCCCGGCCACCATGTTCTTTGAGGTGGCTACACTAACGCCATCCACTTGCTTTGTGATGTCCCCGGCAACCTTCTCTATGTCGGCTCCCGGTTTGACCTTGATCATCACAGCGGAAATCACATCATCGGGGTCATATTCCGAATACTGGTTCAGGCCCTTTCTGAAGGAAGCTTTAATCAGCACCTTTACCGTGTCATAATTCATGTAAACACAGTTGTCTAAGGTGGACCCGGTGGGGGCAAACTGGCCGATAATCCGGCAGTCATTATCATAAAAACGGATAATATGGTTATCATAAACGGTAACATTACTCCCCACTACCACATCCATCAGCCCCATCGGGCCATCGGTGTAGGTGTCGGCAATCCAGGGCTGGATGGTGAAATCCGTGGCCGGATCATAGGCAATCATCTGGACTTTGGCGCTGCAGCAGCCGGCCTTGGCCGATGCCATAAACAGCTGGGCCGACATTTTTTCTATACCGTCCACCTTGGCAATCTCATCCATTTTCCCCTTTTCCATGTAAAAATACCCTGGCTCTGCCTTCAAAAGCACATTCTGGGCATCGAAATCATTTTTGGCATCTTCCGGTGTGACCATGATATCCGCGCCAAAGCGGGATTCCACCTTGCTAAGGCCCGCCCTGATCCCGCTGATCACCATGGTACCGCCAAAGACGGCCAGGGCCATAAGCATAGAGAAAAGGAGGAGAGCCATTGTCCTTCCGGCATATCCTTTTAAGTTTTTGAAGGGTAAATTTTTCAGTGAAATCACAATATCACCTCCTCTATAGGGTCAGCAGCATCTGGCCGGCCAGACTCTTTGCCGCCCGCTTTACTGCAAGATAAGTAGCAGCCAGGCCGGCTGCCAGAGTGAGGATTAAAGCCAGCAGACCGGCAAAAAGAAAGCTGACCGGGCCGGGGGCAGCCCCCGACAGGATAACTCTTCCAAAAAGGCCGAAGACCAGACCTGCCATGACGATTCCTGCCGCTGCTCCTGCCAGATAGACCACGGCAGCTTCCGACAGCATCACCTTATTCATGATATTGCGGGAAGCGCCGATGGAATGCCAAACATACATCTCCCCGGTCCTCTCTTTCATCAGTATGGACTGGGTGATGCCAAGGGCAATGGCCAGAACCAGCCAGGCCAGACCGGCAATGACAGCCATGGCCTTACTTGTCCCCTGGATCCCCGAGGCTGCCTGGGTCAGGATTGCTTCGCTCCTGACTGCCGTAACCTTTCTGACATAGATATTGATCCAGTTGGTCACGCTTTCCACCTTGTTTTTATCTTTTACCCGGACCAGGGCCACGGAGAAATCAGATCCTGGACGAAGGGATGAGTACTTCTCAATTCCTACCTCCCCGGCTGCCCCGATTATATCCTCCAGAGTCTCCATGCTAACAAATACGGACGTATCCATGGAAGATCCGGTCTCCATCAGGCGGGCGGCCACCGGCCATTTTCTCCCGTATAAGGTCACTGTGTTGTCAGAAGCCGGCTTCACCTTGCTTCCCACAAGGAGACTGCCCCTTGGAATATGGATGTCCTCCCCGACCTCCAGCCAGGGAGTTAGGACAAAGTCTGTCTCCGGCTCGAAGCCGGTAATCCAGACCTGACTGCCATCCTCCTGGCTGTCCGATATATAAATCTGATGACTGACTGCCCCGATCCCGTCACAGGAGTCCATTCTGGCAAGCATGGACCGGTCCCTGTAAACCTCCACAGGAGTCCCCTGCATGAGCAGCTTGTCTTTGGAAATCTTAGAAACCGCTGCCGTGGGATAGACCAGCAGGTCAGCCCCCAACCGGGCCTGAGCCTGGGTCAGTTCCTGCCTCATCCCCTCGATCATCATGGTCCCGGAAAAAAGGCAGGCCGCCTGGGCCAGGGTCAGCAGGAACAAAATTATGGACCGTGTTTTATGGGTTTTAATATTTTTTATTGGTATATTCCCAAGAGATAGCATCTTCTCACCTTTCCTCTTTACGATCATTGATTTTCCCCAGAAGCCAGGTTCAGCCATATGGCCGGCCGGACCCCGTAGGCGATATCCACGTAGGCCCCGGAGATATAGGGTATGCCGGAAGCCTGCACAAACTGGGCTGTATACTCATAGGCACCAGGGCTTCTGAGCCACCAGTCCGCCATACCACTTTCGTCTACGTAAGCTCCATGCTCTATGGCATATGGCGTGGCCTCTGCCTTGCCGGTAATCTCCCGGTCCATCTCATCCCCCAAGTAGATTCCGGCCTCCATTTCACTGAGCAGGACAACCTGGTCTCTGCTGACCTTACCGCCTTCTGTTCCCAGGGCAGACTGATTGGGATTTTCATGGTCAAGGGTCAGAATCAACTTTTTTTCCTTACTGGAAAAGGCTTCTTCGTAAAAGTCTCCATTGAGCCAGCTGCGGATCTGGCTCTCTTCCCAGGTCACCGGCTCAAAAGCTTTGTCATTATAGGTTTTGCAATCCAGGCAATTGACACTGAGTAAAAGGAGCTCATCATCGATCCGGTCCAGAACCATCCATTCTATGGCTTCCTTCCCATTATCTTTATCATTATCCTGCTCGTAATTGCCAAAGGTTACCAGGTCACCCTTAGAGAGTATCCTGTAAGGTAGGACAGGATCCTTTTTGGCCATTTGCTCCATTCTTTCCCCGGCATCCTTATAAGAGCCAAGCCCTTTATAGATCCGGTAGGCTCCTTCCTGGTCACCAGCCTCCATAAGTTCTGCCGCCTGCCTGTAGGACCCGGCTTTTTTCAACCCCAACATAATCAAGGCAGAGCCCGCAACCAAAAGCAGGACAAATCCTGTAAAAAGCAGGATTCGTTTCTTTCCTGTCATTTTCAATCACCCCGCACCCCCTCTATCTGAACATTCCTGTCTTGCTGAAATTTAAACATTTACCATTTTATTTCTTTAAGGATCTGATGATTCCCCAAAGGGCAAAAAGTGCACAGATTACTGTCATGATTCTGACAAAGGGCTGCATGACTGTGTAGCAGCGCATGGTCCGCATCATACACATGGGCATGAGGATACCCGGCAGCAGAAAGGCACGGACAGAGACGACCAAAGCCGCAACATTAAAAATAATTCTGGCTATCCTGTTTTTCAGAAAGGCTGCCAATGCAAAAAATACAGCGATGCATCCCCCGCTCAGGGCTACAGAAATCTGGGCATCATGGCAGTGCATAAAGGTCCCGTCATCCTTGATCCCGCAGGCTGAAAATACGGTCATTACGCCGATGGCAAGCAGCAGGCCGGCCAGGGACGGGACCAGTGACAACAGTACATTTTTATCCTTCATAATCAAGCTCTCCTTTTCCTGTTATTTACAGCTATTCCGTAACCTCTCCAGTTATTCTTCCTACCAGGCTGCATAAATGGAAGGCTACATAAATGAACGGCTGCATAAAAAAACAAGTCATGGGATTAGTTACTACTAACCTCATGACTTATGGTACACAGAAGACCTATCCTCCGTCTAAACTATATCTAAACTTTTTCTAAACTGATGGTTTTTCCGCAAATTTATATCCTGCTCCCCATACCGTCAGGATATATTCAGGCTTCTGGGGATTCTTTTCAATCTTCTCCCGGATCCGGTTGATATGGACCGTCACTGTGGCCGTGTCCCCCGCTGCCTCCAGGCCCCAGATCCGTTCAAAGAGGGTATCTTTTGAAAAAACCATGCCTGGATGGGAGGCCAGAAAATGCAGCAGCTCATACTCCCGGTTTTTCAGTTTCACCTCATGGCCTCCTAAAGTTACCTTTCGGTAAGGGGCTGAGATCACCAGGTCTTTATACCGAAGCTCCTCCTCTTGTTCCGACTCTTTTTTCTTATCGGAAAGCAGCCTCTCATGAATACGAATATGGGCACCAACCCGGGCAACCAGCTCTGTGGGATTAAAAGGCTTGACCATGTAGTCATCGGCCCCCAGTCCCAGGCCCCGGATCTTATCCACATCCTCCGTCCTGGCCGTGACCAGGATAATGGGGACATTCTGGTCCTGGCGGATTCTCCGGCAGATGTCAAAGCCAGAGATCTCCGGCAGCATAACATCCAGAAGAAGCAGGTCATAGCCTCCGGTCTCCGCCTTTTCCAGACCCTCCCGGCCGTTTCCGCAGACCTCCACCTGGTAGCCGGAGGCCTCCAGATAGTCCCTCTCCAGGTCTGCCGCCAGCCCGTCATCCTCCACAATCAGTATTTTCTTCATCGATGTCATCCTCCTTTGCGGTCTGGCCTGCTTTTATCTTTAATCTCAGTTAATATTCCATAATCCGGTTTATCCTAATTGCTTTTTTTCAGCCGGTTTTTCCCAATCGGTTTTTTCGGCCGGTTTTTCACAACCCGTTTTTTCAGCTACTTTTTCACAACCATTTTTTCGGCCGGTTTTTCCCAATCGTTTTCCCGACTATTTTTTATCAGCCATTAACCAACGGCAGGGACATGGTGATACACAGGCCCTTGTCTGAGGAGGCCCTGACCCGGCCTCCCTGGCCCTCAATAATCCTCTTTACCACAGCCAGGCCGATTCCACTACCTTTTCCAGGATTTGTCCTGGCCTCATCGGCCCTGTAAAAGCTTTCAAAAAGATGGCTCAGATGTTTCCTTCTGACTCCGGGACCGTCATCACAGAAACTGATATCCACCATGTTGCCATTCCGGGTACAATGAATCTCCACCCCTGAGTGGTCCTTGATCCGGTAACGGACTGTATTCTCAAAAAGATTTATAAAAACCCTCTGCATTTCCCGGATATCTATTCTGACTTCCGCTGCCGCAAACCCGGTTCTGTAGTCCACATCCACCTGGCGGTCCATAAGCCAAGCTTCCTTCTCCACGAGCAGCTGACGGATATACTCATCCAGGCAGACCTTTTCAAGCTGGAGCAGACTGCTGTCACTCTCCAACCTGACAAGAAGGGTCAGGCTTTCCGTCATCCTCTCCAGGTCATCTGCCCTTGTCAGAATGGCATCATAATAGCGTTGTTTCTTGTCTTCCGTATCAGCAATCCCATCCTTCAGTCCCATGGCATAGCCCTTTATGGACGTGAGGGGTGACCGCAGATCATGGGAGATACCCCGCAGGAGATCACGTCTCTCTTCTTCATATGCTTCCTGTCTCATCCTGGCTTCCTTTAACTGCAGCCGCATATGGTCAAATTCCTGGCAGACATCGCCAAACTCATCCCGGCCGGCATAAGAGATCCGGTAGTCCAGCTTATCCTGGGCAACCATATCGGCTCCCTTTTTCAGTTCCTCAAGGGGCTGGAGGACAGATTTCCCCAGCCAGCGGGAAATGACTATGACCGTGATGGCGACAGCTCCCAAAGCAAGGAGCAGAAAAACAAGGATCAGAGTCGGTGAAACCATATACATAGGAATCAGAGAATCCCTGACTCCTTGATCCACCCTGATCCCATTGTAGACAGCCGTCAGATGCAGGGTCTGGCCGGCCACCTGGAAACTGTCCCTGACAGCCAGATTATTACCCGACCAGCAGACTGCCCCATCTGCCAGGGGAGCCATGTCTGCAAGGATCTGCCGGTCCCTGTCATTCATATTACTGTAGGCAACTCCCTTGGAGGATGCCAGCTCAATATGGTAGCCCAGACTCTCCATCTCCTCAATCCTCTCCTTATCCGGAGAGACCAGGAGCTCCCTGCCCTGGCCGGTTTGAAAATTAACCATATCCCAGTTCATAGCTGAAAGTTCCGCTTCATAGGTATAGAGGACGTTCATGGCCTCCGTCAGCCGGTCACTGCCAAAGGAAGACCGGTTAATAGGCTTGAGACTCTCCCCCTTATTAAAGGCGAGATAACCGGTCCAGAAAACAAGAATAAGCAGCAAGGGCAAAACAACCATAAGAATACTGGATAATAATATTTTCTTTCGTAAAGTCATAAGCCCTCACCATATACCATCGTTGAATCAGAATACCAAGATATCTTATCTTTCATTTACGGACTGCTGAACAAAAGTTTCATCTCTTATAATATCGAGTAAGTTTAATGATTCTAACTTCTGTACGCGATATGAAACTGTTTCAAATATATCACGAAAAGGGGATGAAAACAATAATCCTCTCATCCATAAATCACATCGCAGTAGACATATTTTTTTATTATCTGTTATTTTTACTCCTTACATACAGCAGATACCCCAGCCCCATGTCAAGGAGGGATATTACGGTTCCTGCCGCAAACAGTGACAGTTCCGGCCTGTTAGCTTTCTTAAATGCCATATTGTCAGCCATGCTGAAGGTTACATATTCAGTAAGCATATACATAAATCCAAAAAAAGGCTGCCATTTAAAGGCAGCCCCATCTCTTCCATAGTATCCTATTTCCAGTGTTTTAGTTGTGAAAGATATCCGTCATATTGAAGTCGTCTTTCCTTATCCGGTAACTGGTCCGGGTTAGGCATATGCCCCAGCAGGAAATCCAGCAGGGCATCCCTGGATTCATAAACAAAACCGCCATCATGGTAACACCACTTACAGTAGTCTTCATTAAAGCTGCCGTCCGGCTCCCGGCTGATCATATCATCTTCATTTAAGGGCATGCCGCAGCACTGACACACCAGCTGTCTGGGCGTCCCCAGCAGTGTATTGATTGACAGGTCAAATTCCTTTGACAGTAATTTCAGGGTTTCCGTATTTGGCTGGGTCTCCCCATTTTCCCAGCGGCTCACCGCCTGCCTGCTCACCAGCACCCGCTCTGCCAGCTGATCCTGGGTGAGGCCCTTTTTCTCCCGTATGTTCTTAATAATATCCTTCGTTTCCATCCAACCACTCCTCCCACAAAATAACTTCCTTTATGCCAGGCATAAAGAGGAGACTCTCCTGTTAATCCTGCTATAGTCTTATTATGGACTTTCCGAGGGAATCCTGCAAGCAACCTGCTGTTGCTTTTCATTGCACAAAAAGGAACTAAAAGCCTGCTTTCTACAATTGAACTATCATTAGAAGATGATAATTAACAAGTGGAAGCAAACTTAGTAAAAATATAAATGGCAATCTCTCCTTAGATATATTCAAACCATACGTGTAATTAACAACAATAAGAAGCCATAATGGTATAAAATACCTTGGCTGTACACCATCAATTATGTCTGAGCCAATCTCAGAAAACTGTAAATATATTGCCAAAAATACGCATACAACATAGATAATCACGATAAGCAGGACAAATAGGTTGTAAATTCTATCATATGAGCTGTTATTTTGAAGAATTCGATCTTCTTCAGCATCTTTTATTCCGAAACTAAGCAAAAGACTAATGAAAAATAATGCACAAGGAACGCAGAACAATGATCCAAAACGTTCACTTTCTGCATATCCAATTTGTAAGCCGAAGAAGTGATAATTCATAATAGATGATATCCAAAGTATTATAAATTTCTTTATATCTGATAAAATGAACCTCAATTGTTGACCCGTATCAACGTTTCTTGACCAGAAAGCTCCTGTATTTACATTTCTTAAAAGATACACCCAGCTAAGAGTAATTATGGCACAAAGAAGAATAATTATCATAATTAGATACAGTTTCTTAGTTGAAATCAGGTTTTTTTTCATACCAATATATGCATAAGGTAAAAGTAAACCTATAAGCAAAAACACAGGAATCTTCCCTAACACAAGTAGCAATGATACAAGTAATAATTCAACTATGTCCTTGTTATCAACAGGAATGTTATCAAATAAATGATAATATAAATTAAAAACAACAGCCAAATAAATCGCCGACATCGTTATCAAATAGTTGTCTGCCGATATAGCGGAAAAACTTAAAATGACCGTTGGGGCTACACCAAGTAGAGAAAAAGTGAATTTACCTGTTGGTGTTTTTCTTATTGAAAAAAGGTAACACAAAAAAAAGAACAAAAATCCGACAATCTTTATGATTAGATATTCTATAACTGGTTTACAGTGAAAAAGCTTTGTAAAAAAGCCCGCAATAATATAGGGTGTATATACAATAGGATTGTTTATAATAGTATTTGTTGTTGGTTTGAACATTTTCTCTTCTGAATAAGGTATTTCCCAATAATTCTCTATCCAATTTACCCCTATTCTTTCCTTAGAAAAACTTGCATTATCAATAAAATAATTCTGTGCGACCGAAACGTCTCCACCTATTTCATACCAATTATTGTTTGGGCGTTTCATATCATCAAAGTTAACTATATTAATTATTCTTGTTAAATGTGTTCCTTCATCATACCAACTCATTGGGTAGCGCAGTGCGATTGCAAGTATCCCTGAAAGAAAAGAGATTATAATTACAAGGACTACATACCTTAACAATTTTCGATCTTTAATTCCTAATAGAATGCCTATTTTTTCCATAATATACCTATATCCTTTTGTGAAAATCACGTACTTATTTAAATGAATGAACATAAGTAATATAACAATACTATTTCATACCAATTTCGCAATAAAATGCACATAAAACTCAAATTTTAAGTCTTTTTCGTTTATCTTACTTTATTAGAGCTGCTTTATCATCTTGTACGATCTGACATACCCCCTGACAAAGTAAAATTTGTCTATTTCATTCTTTTTCCATTCTTTTTTCAAATATTATATTATTATACTCCATAAAACCCTTAATGTCATTATCATTTGGCCGATTTTCATGTCAACAAAACTGGGATGTTGCTCTTTAATGACAACTCAGGTGCTATTCTAACTTAGCTTAGGGAGTGTCGGTGCCGCCGATTTTTTTCAACCGATCTTTTTCAACCACAAAAATATAATCATTTTCCTGACCCTCTAAATAACGAAATCATATCCACATCCTGCCCAAAAGCAAAATAAATGCCAAAACAATCAAACACAGTGGTGCCTCGATATGTTCCCTCAGACACAAAAAGGATTCCCGTCATCAGGGCCAGTGATGGCCCCGGAGTACAGAAATCCTTTAAAATAAGGCTTTTCCAGCCTGTCATTATGTGTTTCTTGTCAACAAAACTACGGTCTCAACGTGCCTGGTCATGGGAAAAAGATCCACCGGCTGCATTTTCTTCACTTTATAACCGTGGCTTGTCATGTAGCGGAGATCTCTCTGCAGAGTCTCCGGATTACAGGAAATGTAGACCACCTTCCGGGGGGCCAGCTTAAAAAGAGCATTCATAAACTTCCTGTCTGAGCCGGCTCTCGGCGGGTCCATGAAGACCAGGTCGGCCTTCTCCCCTGCCGCCGCCATCTTTACCATGAAGTCTCCGGCGTCGGCGCAGACAAAACGGATATTTTTGACCTTGTTACGTTTGGCATTGGCGATGGCATCCCTGACCGCGTCCCGGTTGTTCTCCACACAGAGAACCTGGCCGGCATGGTCGGAAGCGGTGATTCCAATGGTTCCGATGCCGCTATAGGCGTCAAAAACATTCTCCTTCCCTTGCAAGTCCGCATACTCCAGGGCCTTACCATAGAGGATCTCCGTCTGGACCGCATTGACCTGGTAGAAAGATTTAGGGGAAATGCGGTAGATTTTCCCGCAGAGCTGGTCTTCAATATAGCCCTTGCCATAAAGGACCTGCTGCTTGTCTCCCAGAATCATGCTGGTATTGCGGTTGTTGATATTGGCCACGATGGTGGTGATTTCCGGATGGACCTTCCGCAAGGCCTTGACAAAATTGTTCTTGGAGGGAAAGACCGGGGAGGCTGTCACCAGAACAACCATAATCTGACCGGTCTCGTGGCCGGTCCTTATGAGGATATGGCGGAGAAAGCCCTTGCCGGTATCCTCATTGTAGGGCCGCATACGGAAGGACTTCATCAGACCCGTCACCGTTCCCATAATCTCATCGGCCTTCTGGTCCTCAATCAGACAGCGGTCCACCCGGATTACCCGGTGGCTTTTCTCTGCATAAATCCCGGTAAAACAATTGCCATGCCGGTCCCCGGTTACTACGCCATGGACCTTGTTTCTGTAATACCAGGGGGACTCCATACCAATAATCGGCTCCACCTTGCCAAAAGGCTGCAGGAGTTTTCCTACAGCCTTTTGTTTGTGAGCCAGTTGTTCTTTATAATCCATGGAAATGTAATCACAGCCCCCGCATCGTTTGCGGTAGGGGCAATTCATATCATGATCTTTCATAATACTGACTTATCCTTTTAATAATATAATACTGTCAATCCTCTTCAGTAATAGAAATCCCGCATCCTGCCAGGCTTATTCCCGCCTGGTATGAACTGTGGATGTGGACCTTGATCAGGCATCCAGCTTAGATGTACAGAAGGGGCATCTTGTAGCTTCCGGGGAAATCTCGCTCATGCAGTAAGGGCAGATCTTCACTGGTGCCGGCTCCTCTTCCTCCGGAGTCTTTCCAGCCATATCTCTTGCCTTGTTGATGGCCTTGATAATACTGAACAGTACCAGGGCAACCAACAGGAAATTAATAACGGCACCAAGGAATACACCAAACTCAATCTTGGCTGATCCCACAACCAGGTTCCACTCTGTGAAGCTGACTCCTCCGGTGATCACAGAAATCAGCGGCATGATAATATTATCAACAAGAGCTGTCACGATTGCTGTAAAAGCCCCGCCTATGATGATACCAACAGCCATGTCCAAGACATTTCCTCTGGAGATGAACTCTTTAAATTCGCCAAAAAATCCTTTCATTTTCATATCTCCTTTCTTAATTCTTTATTACAAATAAGATAGTTAAATTATAGGATAAGCAAGGATTTTATGTCAAGCTTTTTAGGCAAAAACACTAAATATATCTAAAAAACAGATGCCTGGCAAGAATATACATTCTAACCAGGCACCTATGCTCTATCTATTTAATCTTACAGAAGTCCGGACTCATCATGGGCATGCTCTGCCATGTCACTGGCGGCCAGGGTCTTCTCATCATAAGGAATCCCATTTCTATCGTAGAAATCTTTCACTGCTGCCTTCACTGCTTCCTCGGCAAGGACTGAGCAGTGGAGCTTATGGCTGGGCAAACCATCTAAAGCCTCAACCACTGCTTTGTTGGAAAGCTCCAGGGCCTCCTGGACAGTCTTTCCCTTGATCATCTCTGTGGCCATGGAAGTACTGGCAATGGCTGATCCGCAGCCAAAGGTATTGAATTTAACGTCCGTGATCACCCCCTGGTCATCGATTTTGAGATAAAGCTTCATGATGTCACCACATTTAGCATTTCCTACTTCACCGATTCCACTGGCATCCTCCATCTTTCCCAGATTTCTGGGATTGCGGAAATGGTCCATAACTTTCTCACTGTATAACATAGTCTTTATCTCCTTTCACAAGATCCTCCCATACCGGGGAAATGTCTCTCAGATAAGCGACCACTTCCGGTACGGCATTAACGATATAGTCAATTTCTTCTTCTGTCATGCTCTCATCAAGACTTAACCGAAGAGAGCCGTGGGCCACCTCATGGGGAAGGCCGATAGACAAAAGAACGTGGCTGGGATCCAGGGATCCTGAAGTACAGGCACTTCCTGAGGAAGCGGCTATACCCTTATCGTCGAGAAGGAGCAGTAAGGACTCTCCTTCGATACCTTCAAATACAAAATTCACATTGCCCGGCAGTCTCTTTACCGGATCTCCATTGAGCCTGGAATGGTCGATGTGGGACAGACCTTTGATCAGCCGGTCTCTGAGGGCAGTCACTGTTTTGGAATTCTCCTCCATGTTAGCCACAGCTTCTTTAAGGGCTGCCGCCATGCCAACGATGGCCGGAAGGTTCTCTGTGCCGGCTCTCTTGCCTCTCTCCTGGGCTCCCCCTTCGATAAGGTTGCGAAGGGGGATTCCCTTTCTCACATAGAGGGCGCCGACTCCCCGGGGACCGTGGAACTTATGGCCGGACAGGGACAGCATGTCAATCTGCTGGTCGTGTACATTGATGGGCAGGTGACCCACAGCCTGGACTGCGTCAGTGTGAAATACAACTTTTTTCTCCCGGCACAGGGCTGCAATCTCAGTGATGGGCTGGATGGTCCCGATCTCGTTATTGGCATACATGATGGTAACCAGGGCTGTATCCGGGCGGATCGCCTTCTCCACATCCTCTACTTTGACGATACCGTCCGGGCCTACCTCTAAAAGGGTAACCTCAAAACCTTCATTCTCCAGCTTGTCCAAGGTATGAAGAACTGCATGGTGCTCAATCTTGGTAGAAACCAGATGCTTCTTGCCTCTTCTTGCCCCTGTAAGAGCCGCAGACCGGATGGCCTGGTTGTCTGCCTCACTTCCTCCGGATGTAAAATATATCTCATTAAAATCAGCTCCGATGGCCTGGGCTACATCCACCCGGGCCTGGAACAGAACTTCCGCTGCTTTCTGTCCTGCTGAATGAAGGCTGGACGGGTTGCCGTAGACTTCCTTCAGGCAGGATACCATGGCATCAATGGCTGTCTGACTGGGCTTGGTTGTCGCCGCATTATCAGCATAAATATACATAGTAATCTCTCCTTTTTTGCTTCTCTTCTATGAGTAAAATGCATCTGTGGACCATAATCCATGAGACATTTTAAACTCCTAGTTAATTCACAGGAATTATAATCTTTAATTCCTAGTTTGTCAATAGGAATTAAAGAGATAAATCAGACCGTGAAATCTGCTGCCTATTTCACGGTCTTCTTTTATAACTGATTGAAACCTGTCCCAGGCTTTTCTCTCCAGTCCGGTACATTCCCTTCCAGGAGATCCTGTAATGTTACACTTTCCAAATAACTGTCAATCAAGTCATCCAGCTGTCTCCACAAGGGAAGAGTCAGACATTGGTCTGCTTTCTCACAGGTCACAGTGTCACCCTCCAGGCAGTTAACGGGGGCAAGACTTTTTTCTGTCATCTTCAGAATCTGACCGATCGTACAGTCTGCCGGCTCTACAGCCAGCCGATAACCACCTTTTTTCCCTCTTCCACTGATTAATATCCCACCCTTATGAAGATCAGAGACGATCATCTCCAGATATTTCATGGAAATACTCTGCCTGCTGGCAATCTCTTTCAGTGAAACCAGGTCTCCTGTATTATGTTCTCCCAGATAAATCATCAGACGCAAGGCATACCGGCCTTTGGTTGATATCATCATATGACCGCCTCCTTTTTATTCCAAATAATATACTAGGATTTAAAAATAATCAAGAATGTTTTTAGCGACCGCATTCGATTTTTGTTCGCTCGTCGAGGTCAAAAATCAGCTCGCATGTCCCTGCGGGATCCTGCGGCTATTTTTGACTTCTCCTCGCTGTATCATGAAAAAAGAGCCCTGTCAGTGGGTGGCTGACAGGACTAGAAAAACAATTTTTCTATTTAGAAAGGGTATTTCATTAAATTAGAGGTATCAGATTTGGTAAATATATGTTTTGTGTTAACGGGTTGCTTTATATCTTCTTCCCTTTCGCTGTCCTGGCGGGACAGGTCCGGGGAAGTCTGATATCATAGTTGATGGCTTTTTATTATACTAAGCCAGCCAGCTGCTCTCCGAGTGCCTCGCAGGCCTCGAGGGTGTCATCGTCGGGAGCTTCCTGGCAGATGAGGCCTTCACCGTTCAGCACAGTTGCGCCTGCGTCAGCCATTCTGTCTTCCCAGTCTCTCATCCACTGGCCGTCTCCCCAGCCGTAGGATCCAAAGAGGGCGATGGTCTTGCCGGAAGCGATGCCTTCCACATCTGCAACGAAGGGATCCATCTCCATCTCCTCAAGAACTTCAGCGCCCATAGCCGGGCATCCGAGGGCAAATGCTGCCTCTGCTGCCAGGTCATCGATGCTTGCGTCTGCTACGTTTACTACATTGACTTCCTTGCCGGCCTTCTCAACGCCTTTGCCGATGGCCTCGGCCATAGCCTCTGTATTACCTGTCTGGGACCAGAAAACGATGTTAACCTTACTCATGATGTTATCCTCCTAAATTACTGCAAGAAATGTATTGTCATCAGGCTGCAGAGCCCCGGGGACACTCCACGGAATTCACAATCACTGACTGAATCTCCACTCCCATGGCTATGACCCTCAGCAGAGTCTTCTTGGCCTGATCAAACCTTTGGAAAAGTCTTTTTTTCTCGGATGGATGTCCATATACCTTCCAGTAACCGGAACACAGGTAATTCTTTCCCTCATTGTTCACGAATCCCTGGACATCCTCTGCAGGATAACCTAAAAGGATGCCAATCTCATGGGGAAATGCTGTGTTTTCCCGAACGTAGGAGCAGTACTGGTTTTCAATCGCGTTCAGTATGGAATCCAGCGAGCATCCCTCATAACCCCAATCCGCAAGAAACTGTCGGTTGTCCTCCTCCAGAATCCACTCTGTAAGAAGATCTCTCCGAAAGAGGATATAGGTAGCCTTGTTCTTGAATTCTGACAGCTTGCGGAAGGAGATATCCGTTCCCTCCAGGGCAGTCCGGACAAGGTTTCCATTCCCTGCGGGTATTATGAGGAGGTTAGATACTTTTAAACCGGTGAACAGCGGCGCACACTGCAGGACCATCTGTGTTGTGATATCTTTCATATCCAGTTTCTCTATCAACTCTATGACATCACGTCCCATAGTGTCATCCATCCCTAATTGATATTAGTTATTTCTAACTTGGGTTAATAATACCTAATTTATTGGAATTCGTCAAGACTTGCTATTAGGAGAAAATTATCATTTATTCCCAAACCTTGTATTTGTTCGCCATATATTCTCTGCTGATCTCCACATAATGGTCCGCATTGTGGAGGTTAGCTTCTATCTCTTCCTCCGTCAAAGTCCGGCGGATCTTACCCGGACTTCCCATAACCATGGACCCGTCAGGGATTATTGTCCCCTGGGTCACCAGGGCTCCTGCAGCTATGATGCAGTTTTTTCCTATGACCGCATCATTCATAATAATAGCTCCCATACCTACCAGGGAATTGTCCCCGATACTGCAGCCGTGAATAATGGCACTGTGGCCAACTGTAACATTATCACCCAGACGGACCGCATGGCCCTCATCCACATGGACCACACAGTTGTCCTGGATGTTACAGTTGTCTCCGATCTCAATGGTAGCCTTGTCGGCTCTGATTACCGTATTGTACCAGACACTACAGTTTTTGCCGAAGCTGATCTGGCCAAGCAGGATACTGCCCCGGGCCCGGAAGAGGTCTGTATTTTCGTAAGTCTTTTCTTTTTTATTTGTTTCCATAGCCATAAGATGATCTCCTTCCCTGCTCCTATGCTATTATTTTTGTGCATATTGGTTTCAAAACCTTAGAACCGGTTTGCCTGTCCATTCCTTTTGAATATTATGTATTGACAATGAAAGACCATCTGGCCGCAGACAGTCTTTTTATTCTATAGCAGTATTATTATCATTAATATCCATACCCGGGTTTTTATTAGTGTTTATTTCAGAATTTTCCCTCAGCCTATCTTTCCTTCTATAATCACTTACCCCAGGCCTATCCTGATTAAGCCCAGGACCAGCAGGTGGGCCGGGTAAAAGATATAATTAAACCATTTGAGGAAGATCCTTCCCCTTGCCATTTGCTCTCCATTATAAAAAAAGAGGATGCAAATTGCCGCCAGCAGAGGACCTGACATAGATCCAAGAAATATAAGCAGGTCTTTAGAAGAAGCATTTCCCAGATAAGCATTTAAGAAATTCATAATGCCAACGATTAAGACCACGGCCGACCAGGAGCTTACCTGGTCCCGGAAACCCGCCCTTCTCTCCTCCTGCAGCCGGTGCAGTCTCCAGAAGATAAGGACAAAGGTCTGGGCCATGACCGCCCAGTCTCCATAACAGCCCAGGTAATAGAGCAGGAATATGACTAACCACTTGCTTCTCCCGTCCCAGGAGCTTTCCAGCACGCAGAGCATGAGAAAACAGAGAAAGAGGGTCCCTATCATATTATAATTATAGAGTTTTATATGGGCGGGATAAAAGGCCAGGCAAAAGGGCGGCTGGGACAGAAGGGCAAAAAGCAGCAGCCGCTGGCCATATTTTTTCCTTGAATGGGTATAATAAAAACCCTCTACCAGAAAATAACACATAACCGGCGTGGTAAAATAGCCCAGGTCTGTCAGCAGGATGGCCTGGGGGGCTTCCGGAGCCATGAAGACGGATGCTATATGGTTGCCCAGCATCAGCAGCAGGGCTATTAACTTAATGACGTCTCTGTTTAAAGGTTTCCTGTTCATCTGCATATTCCTTTAAAACTTTATTGGAAACACAACCCTGTATCCAATAATACAGGATTCTGTATTCACCTATAATCACATAACAAGTCAGGACAAACCATCCTGTCGGAAATTATCATTTTGTATGTAAAAGAAGCCTTTCTGCTCTCGGTATTCTGTCAATCAGCCATGCCAGGACATTAGCCGGCAAACCGCATCAGGATTCATTGCCGTCTTTTTGGGGATGAAAGCATTTCTCCTTAATAATCTTCATCGGGTAATCAAAGCATTTCACAGAGGAAAGGACTATACTCATCAGCACGGCAACCAAAAAATAGGCTGCCTTCCCAAATATTCCTTTATGAAATAAGTCTGCCAGATGACACCATTTAAACAAGTGGAAAACAAAAATCTGGTGCCAGAAGTACACATTAAGTGTCCTGGTACCCATCAGGGTAAACCAGGGAATCCTTTTCCAGGGAGTTAAAATAAGGACACTTGCTCCGGTCAGTAGAGTAACTGTGTAGCAGAACAAGCGTGCCAGCGGTCCGTAAGCGACCACCTTATCCGAAAATGGGTTACTGCCGGTGAATAAATGTCTGAAGATATAAAATTGCTCTCTGTATCCCAGGCACAGATAAGCCCACAAGAGCAGGATAAATACCGCCGCTGTCACAAGAACCAGGGAATGCTTTTTTAAATGGTCTTCAAGTTTATCCCTTGATACCATGGTTCCAAGAAGGAACACCGGCAAAAAAAACAGGAACCTTGACAAATATAAAAAATGCCCGACTGTTTTGTCATAACCTGCAAAGCAAACCAGAATCACACTCATGACCAGCAGGTAGGTCCGGTCAACGGGCCGGGTAATATATACATACACGTTAAAAGCAGCAAGGACAAAGAAAAACCAGGGGATGCCTGAGTCTGACAGGAGACTGAATCCGACGGACATCCCGTTAACCAGGCCAGCAATCATCAGACAGATCTTCAGTAAGAAACCACAACTGATGAAAAAAACACCTTTTCTACTATTCTTTCATTCTTATAAAATAGTCCTGAAATAAAGAAAAGTACCGACATATGAAATGCATAAATAAAGAGATAGATGCTTCGGCATAGATCCGATTCTGTGCAAAACACATCCGCGAAATGTCCGATGACCATCAGGGTAATCATTATAAATCTGGCATTATCCCAGATAGCTGTTCTGTTCTTTCCCATTTTTTATATAACCTCAAAACTTAATATAAGTTCAAAACATGCTTAATTCCTGAAAGTTCATCGAAACTATAAAGGTCATGGCAGACTTCTTCTGTCCAGTCTCACAACGGTCTCCACATGGCAGGAGTGGGCAAACTGGTCCACCACCGTCACCTTTTTAAGTTCATAATCCTTGAAGCAGAGAATCTTCAGGTCCCTGGCCAGGGTTCCGGGATCACAGCTGACATAGACGATCTTTTCCGGCGCCATGGCCAGCATGGTCTCTAAAAGTCTGCTGTCACAACCCTTCCTGGGCGGGTCCACCACGATCACATCCGGATGGTCCCCGGTTTTTTCAAAATGGGCGGGAACCACTTCCTCTGCCTTACCGGCAAAGAATTCCACATTTTCAAAACCGTTGACGGCCGCATTTCTCCTGGCATCCTCCACAGCGGCCTCCACAATCTCCACACCGTAAACCTTCCTGGCCCTGCCGGCAAGGAAGAGAGAGATGGTTCCTATACCGCAGTAGAGGTCCCAGACTGTCTCATGACCGCTGAGGTCCGCATATTCCAGGGCCTTGCCATAGAGGACCTCTGTCTGCCGGGGATTAACCTGGAAAAAAGACAGGGGGCCGATCTGATATTTGACTTCCCCAATATAGTCCTCTATATAATCCTGTCCCCAGACGGTCTGACAGGCAGGACCAAGGATCCGGTTGGTCCGCTCCATGTTGCTGTTGACCACCAGACTAGTCATTCCCTCAATTCCTGCCAGGTCCCGGGCCAGCTTTTTTATACCGGCAAAGGAGTCCGCCTTCCCATTCAGGACCAGGCAGACCATAATCTGGCCGGTATGGTAGCCCACCCTGGTCAGGATATGACGGACCAGACCTGTATGTCCGGTCTCATGGTAGGGTTCTATTTTATATTTTTCCATATGCATAAGGACCAGGTCCAGAATCTCCCTGTTGACCGGGGCCTGGATCAGACAGTCCCTGTTGGCAACGATGGTGTGGGTCCTGCCGGCATAAAAGCCGGCCACCAGCCTTCCCTGCCGGTCTCTTCCCACAGGGAACTGGGCCTTGTTCCGGTAATGCCAGGGGTCTTCCATCCCATAGATGGGCTCCATGAGCCGGTCTGCCCCGGCAAAGCCACCGATCCGCTCCAGGCAGCTTTTGACCAAGTCAAACTTGTATTCCAGCTGCCTGTCATAGGCCAGCTGCTGGATCTTGCAGCCGCCGCACTGCCTGGCAACAGGGCAGGGCGGGTCCACCCGGTCCGGGGAAGGAACCAATACCTCCTTAAGCCGGGCATAGCCATAGTTCTTCTTCACCTTGGTGACCGTCACAGCCACCACATCCCCAATCACTGTATCCTTGACAAAAAAGGGGAAGGCATGGTACTTGCCAAGGCCTTCCCCTTCTCTGGTAAAGTCTTCGATTGTCAGGTGAAGGTCCTGATTTTTTTTAAAATGAATCTTATCCTTCAATCCGGCACCTCTGTTATCTGTCTTCATCCCCGCCTGGGGCGGGAACCGGTCTCCTGTGCTGTCTTCCAATTTACTTTCCCTTATTTACCGCTGGTGGCGCGGATGTTAGATTCAAACAACCTGTTGTAACCTCTCCACTCACCGCTCTGTCTGTTCTCCTCAGCCAGAGCCTCGATGAAACTCTCCATCTTGGCGTCTGTGTTGTCGGCAAAGTTCAGGGCCAGGGCCTCAATCAAAGCCGGCTTCTTGGGCGAACCATATTCCAGCTCACCGTGGTGGGCCAGAATACAATGTTTGAGTTCATTGGCCAGCTTAGGCGGGAATCCCGGAATGGTCTTAATCTTCTCATCGACCATAATGGTCCCCATAACAATATGCCCCAGCAGCTGCCCCTCATCGGTATAATCGTTTTCCGGGAAGGGGGAAAGCTCGTCAACCTTGCCGATGTCATGGCAGATGGCCGCCGTGATCAGCAGGTCCCTGTTGAGCTGGGGATACTGGTCGCAGTAAAAAGAACAAAGCCTGGTAACATTCAGGGTGTGCTCTAAAAGGCCTCCCATAAAGCCATGGTGGACTCTCTTGGCAGCCGAATGCTCCCTGAATCTTTTGGCGAATTCCTGGTCCCCAAAAAAAGCCACCAGCAGCTTTCTTAAGTGGGGGTTCTGTACTTTATTGACATAGTCGGAAAGGTCGCGGTACATCTCCTTGAGATCATGGACCGAACAGGGGATGTAATCCTCAGGCAGGTACTCTCCTTCCCGGGCCCTCCGCAGCCTTCTCACGTTCATCTGCAGACTTCCCATGAAGCTGGTCACATTACCGTCAACCCGGATGTAATCCATCTGCTCAAAATTATCGATACCGTTATTGAGTTCCCAGATCTTGGTGTCGATCACACCGGTCTTGTCCTGCAAAATCAGGGAATAATAGGTCTTCCCGGCCTTGGTCTTCTGCACGGTCTTCTGCTTGCAGAGATAGATTCCCGCAACGTTATCTCCTTCTCTTAATTCATTAATATAGCGCATAAAAAATGCTTCCTTTCTAAGCCAGTCCACGGATTATATCCCTCTTGATTTGCGGACCGGCGAACGGCCTGCCCGCTTTCCGGCAACTGACGAAAATATTATACACTGAATAGGAGGGGCTGACAAGCTGAAACCACCCTCTTTGGGCGGTTCATTTCCCCTTCCTCGATTGACAAAAGTCCTGATTCATGACAAAATCATTAGATACATTAAAGATTATTCAGAAGAGGAGGAGGCACAAAATATGATCAGAAAACACATCAAGGTCCAGGGCCGGGTCCAGGGAGTGGGCTTTCGCTACACTGCCATGGGTATGGCCCAGAAATGCAGTCTGACCGGCTGGGTTAAGAATAATTATGACGGCTCTGTGGAAATGGAAGTCCAGGGTGCCGACCACCGTGTGGATATGTTCCTCCAGGAGTTGAACTCAGGCAAGCCGGGAGGAAACCGCTGGATCCGGATTGAGCATCTGGACGTGAAAGAGATTCCCCTGGTAAATGTAGCCAGGGAAAAGGGCTTCATTCCTAAATCCTACTGATCTGACCCCGGGTCTGACCATATCCGGTCGACCAGATCTGACCAGGTATCTGTGATAACGCAAGGGAAAGCCCTGTTTCCGGGATTTTTCCCGCTTTCTGCAATATTTAAAAGGATACACGTAAAATGAATACTAAAGCATTAAAAACACTGGAATATGATAAAATCATCCGGCAGCTGTCTACCTACGCTTCCTCAGAGATGGGAAGGAAGCTTTGTATGGACCTGCTGCCCTCCTCTGATTATGAGGAGATTCTGGCCCGCCAGGACGGGACCAGGGACGCCCTGGCCCGGCTCTACAAGATGGGCTGGCTCTCCTTCCAGGGGCTGACGGATATCCGCCCCCACCTGAAGCTTTTGGAGATCGGCTCCAGTCTAAGCAGCAGGGAACTGCTGGATATAGCCAGGCTTCTGGCCCTCACTGCCAGCGTCAAGGAGTACGGCCAGACGGAGGATGAGGTCCTGTCCTTTGACAGTCTCCAGCCAAGCTTTGAGGCCCTCGATCCCCTGGAGTTTCTCCACCAGCGCATCACCCTCTGTATCCTCTCTGAGGACGAGATCAGTGACGACGCCTCTGCGGCTCTCAGGGACATCCGCCGGCAGATTAAGCAGACCAACCTCGCCATCCATAACCGTCTGTCTGCCATCATCAATTCCCTCGACAACAAAAACAAACTCCAGGACTCCCTGATCACGGTGAGGAACGGCCGTTACTGCGTGCCGGTCAAGGCGGAGTACCGCAATGTCTTTCCCGGTATGATCCACGACCAGTCAGGATCGGGAGCCACCCTCTTCATCGAGCCCCAACGGATCGTGGAGATGAATAACGACCTGAAGGAGCTGGCCATCAAGGAGCAGGCAGAAATCGAGAAGATCCTGCAGCTGCTTTCCAGCCAGGCCTTCACCTGTTCCCGGGAACTGCTGGACAATCAGACTATACTGACAGACCTGGATTTTATTTTTGCCAAGGCCAAATACGCCAGGGACTATCAGGGGACCGAGCCGGAGTTTAACACAGACGGCATCATCGACCTGAAACAGGCCAGGCATCCCCTGCTGGACCCAAAAAAAGTAGTCCCTATCCACATTTATCTGGGGGACAGCTTCACCATGCTCCTGCTGACCGGCCCCAACACCGGCGGTAAGACAGTCTCCTTAAAGACCGTGGGGCTCTTCCAGCTCATGGGCCAGGCAGGCCTTCATATCCCTGCCTTCCAGGGATCCAGGCTGGCTGTATTTTCCGATATATTCGCTGATATAGGGGATGAGCAGAGTATTGAGATGAATCTCTCCACCTTCTCTTCCCACATGACCAATATAGTCCAGATCATCAAGGAAGCCCAGCCGGACTCCCTGGTCCTCTTGGATGAGCTTTGCGGTGGTACGGACCCTACGGAGGGAGCGGCCCTGGCCATATCCATCCTAGATGACCTCCACGCCGGCCAGATCCGGACTATCGCCACCACCCATTACGCGGAACTTAAAATGTATGCCATGGACCGGGAAGGCGTAGAGAACGGCTGCTGTGAGTTTGACCTGGATACCCTGACCCCCACCTACCGGCTGCTCATCGGTATCCCCGGCAAGAGTAATGCCTTTGCCATCTCCCAGAGACTGGGTCTTCCCGACTATATTATCGACCAGGCCCGGTCCCAGATTGACGCCTCAGCTATCGATTTTGAATCCATGCTAAGCTCTCTGGAGCAGGACAAGGCCGAAATCGAGAAGGAGCGGGCAGACCTCTACCGGACCAGGGAAGAGATCGACCAGCTGAAGCTTGGCCTTAAGGAGCGCCAGGACGACATAAGGGAAAAAAGAAATGCCATGCTCAGGGAGGCCCGGGAGGAGGCCTACCAGATCCTCTCCGAAGCCAAGGAGGTGGCCGACGACTCCATCCGCAAGTACAATGCATGGAAACAGCATCCCAAGCAGGATAATACCCGCAAGATGGAAGCCCGCAGAAGTGACCTGGGCAAGCGGGTCTCCAAGCTGGGAAGCCAGCTGGCCTACCAGGGCAGAAAGGCCAGCGGCCAGAACTCACCCCAGGATTTCAAGCTGGGTGATCCGGTTTATGTAACCAGCCTTTCCCTGGAAGGTACCGTAAAGAAAGAAGCCAACAAGAATGGTGATATCGTTGTCCAGATGGGCTTTTTAAGCTCCACCATCAATTACAAGGACCTGGAGCCTCTGGATAAAAAGAAAGAAAAGGAAAGTGGCGGCAGGGCCGGTGGCGGAAAGAGGCAGCCGGGTGGCAACTTCAGCAGTGACCGCTACAGCATCAACAAGTCGGCGACCATCAAGCCGGAGATCAATCTTTTAGGCTCCACTGTGGACGAGGCTGTCATGCGGCTGGAGAAGTACCTGGACGACGCCATGATTGCCGGCCTGGAATCAGTCCGGGTGGTCCACGGCAAGGGGACAGGAGCCCTCAGGAAGGGGATCCATGAGTACCTCCGCCGGCAGAAATTTATCAAGTCCTACAAGCTGGCAGAATTTGGCGAGGGCGACGCAGGTGTTACTGTCGTCACCTTCCGCTAATGTCGTCATCTTCCGATAAGCTTAGGTAAAAAACAACCGGGCCCCGGGATGGCTCAGACAAGGCCATCCCGGGGTCCGGATTATTATTCTTTCAGTGTTATTATTTATATGCTGCTTATCTATATGCTGCCTTATATTCTCATTGACGCCAATAGGTCTCAGCTCGTATCAGGTCCTGTCTTTATGAGTCTGACCACTATTTCACTCTCGGAATCGGCATATTCAGATTAAAATATTCCATGGTTGCCTTGGCTACCAGCTTGCCGGTGTCGGTCTTAACTTTAACGTCATAGGTCATCAGATTACGGCCCGCCTTCAGCTCCATGGCCTCGGCGATCAGCTTTTTGGGCCGGAAGGCCGCATGAAGAAAATAGATACTGCCTGTGGAAGTGGTTACCATGCTGCCGTGGGTACAGGCTGCCGTTCCTGCCACCGAATCGGCAAGAGAGAAGATCATTCCCCCATGGACTGACCCATTGGGGTTCCTGTGGGAAGAGTTATATTCCATCTCTGCCCTGGCCCAGCCCACTTCCAGGTCTGTCACCTTGATTCCCAGCTGGCCAATAGCCCCGTCCACACTGAGACGGAAGTGGAGAATCCTCTCAATATCTTCCAGACTGATCTTACGGTCTCCTTCTTCAGGCAGAAGATAATGGCGGTCATCTCCCTGCCGGAACTTAATATCCGGTCCGAATTCCGGGTCATAGTCAGAAGCCCCGGTCTGGCCGCTGCCCTCAGGCTTGGCCTCCAGGCCCTTGTCTACGGGTTCTCTCTTCTTACTCATCATATCACTATTCATAAAATACACTTTCTAAATTCATTCATGTCCGCTCCTGCCATCAGCCAGGACCGGCCTTCATTTTCTTCTTCTCTCTGGTCTGCCCCGCAAGTCTTTTCTTACCAGTCCGGTCAAACAGCCAGGCCATAGAACACATCATCTTTGCCATAACGGCCGTGCCATAGGGCTTATCATCCCTTGCCATAACGGCCGTGCCATAGGGCTTATCATCCCTTGCCATAACGGCCGTGCCATAGGGCTTATCATCCCTTGCCATAACGGCCGTGCCATAGGGCTTATCATCCCCTGCCTTAGCGACTGTAC
>ODAI010815868.1_pt1 | contig 49207 bp, 34 predicted proteins | sample 1539321 | NCBI WGS metagenome assembly ODAI01 (sample SAMN02144231, study PRJEB22623) | gut metagenome | biome: sheep rumen | host: Ovis aries | place: New Zealand
ACCGTAGAAGATGTGGGTGAGCCATATCCAGATGCCGCCAACGAAGAACCACAGCACATTCATGAAGATGCTCAGGCAGCCTGGTTGAGATGGCTTCCATTTCACCTTCGTGCCGAACGGCCAGATGGCCAGCATACCCAGTTTCAGACTCTGCAAGCCGAAGGGGATGCCGATGATGGTTATCATCAGTATCAGTCCTGCGATGAAATACTCCAAGGCTATGTGCAGGCCTCCGAATATGATCCAGATGATGTTTCCTAATGTCTTCATTGATCTGATTTCCTTTTAAAAGTTTCTATCTGTTAGACGCATGAAAGACAAGAAAAGTTCTTGCTTAGGCAAGCGGCAAAGCCGAGTGGCATCATTCTTCTTTTGTAAATTTGTAAACAGCCATTGTTGGTAGAATGACCATAAGCAATAGCGCAGTCTCGACAAAGGCATACGAGCCGAAATAATCAACCAATGTCTGGAAATTCAGGACACCATCAATAAGAAAGACCAAAAGGGGGAACCAGCATAGTAAGAATATGGCTGCATACTTGATTTTCGTTTCTTCAGTTTCATCATTCGATAGTTTAATACCACTTATATCTGCGAGTCTAATGACTACTCCTTTAATTATCAATCACTTACAGATAAGCAAAACTTTAATAGGTAACGGTTTAGAAACTTCCTGTCTGCGTCGTTCTGCTTTGTTTCAATATGTCAAATATCTGATGCAAAGGTAATCATTTTCCTCGAAATCACCAAATAATTCTTCAGTATTCTAATACAATGGCAGACAGCCCCCATTGAGATATAAAGAAACCACAAAACTGCTGTCCCACCTTATTATATATGGGACAGATGTTTTGACCGCTATCAATCGTGCCAATGTTAACGTGTCGTCAGACCGGCATCTTTGGCACGACATATAATCGAAGTCAATGATATGAGTTGCTAATGTCATACGGAAAGATGTATTATGGAGGCCAAAAGTGAGGAAAAAGCAATAGAATTGAAATTTTTCGTCAGATTTTTCGCTTTTTCACACGATTATTAGATTATTATTTGTATCTTTGCCTCAATTATTTACCAACTAATTGTCAAGATGGATAAAGACATTAACCGGATCAAAGTGGTTTTGGCCGAGAAGAAGCGGACCAACAAATGGTTGGCTGAGCAGTTGGGGAAAGATCCTGCGACTGTTTCCAAGTGGTGTACCAACGCTTGTCAGCCTCCGATGGAGACGTATATAAAGATAGCGAAGCTACTGGATGTAGAATTAGCAGAATTAGTTAAGATTGAAAAATAGGAATGTTTAAAATAGCATGGGATAGAGAAACTGGAGGAGTGAAGTTGAGTTCGCTCGTTGGGAAGGATACTGTCAGTATTCCTCCTCGTCCGGTGTTCTTTGAGGAACTGAATCTTCTTGGGCTGAACACGCTGGGATGGAAGTACCCTGAGTGTGAGGATCCACTGCTGTGGGCATGCAACAAGGAGTATTACTATCGTGGTGACTTGGTCTTTGAGGCCAAGGATGCCAATATCTATGATAAGGCAACCATCGTTTTTCAGCCGGGCAAAGAGAAGTTGAAACTGAAGCCTGTGGATGTGAAGAAGATGTTGGAGCGCAATAAAGAGCAGATGTTCTTGTGTGAGAGCGAGGCCATAGAGTTTATCCGCGACGTGTTCGATACTTATAGTGGCGCTAATCGCCTGTCGGAAAAATACAAGTCCAATCAGTTGGATTTTGAGGTAATTGCCGAGAAGCAGGAGAAACAGCAGAAACAGAAGATGGCCATCGTGAAGGAAGACTGCGACAGCTTTGACATTATGCCTCTAAGTGAAGCCGAGAAACAAGGAAAGAAAGTACTTAAAGCTACCAAGATTGACTATTTCCTTGCCTCTTTCTCTGGTGGCAAGGATAGTCAGGTAGTGCTCGACCTGTGTACTCGTGCGCTTCCTCCTGATTCATTCCAAGTGATATATTCTGATACAGGTTATGAACTTCCGAGTTCACTGGAACTATACAAGCAGGTACAGGAGCATTACCACAAGTTGTTTCCTACCCTGAAGTTCAGCCTCGCCAGAAATCACGAGTCGGTACTTAACTACTGGGATAAGATTGGCTCACCAAGCGACAAACATAGATGGTGTTGTGCTGTGATGAAAACAGCTCCACTATATAGACTACTCAAAATCCCAGGAACAAATAAGCAGGCCAAGGTTTTAGCTTTTGAGGGTGTACGCTCAGAAGAGAGTGTCAAAAGATCAGCTTATGAAAGAATTGGTAAAGGAGTTAAACATTCGTTTGTCACGAATGCAAGACCCATTCTCAAATGGAACACAACAGAAATCTTTCTATATTTATTCCGTCATCGACTAATCATTAACGAAGCCTATCGCGTTGGGAAGCCACGAGTTGGCTGCGTTTTTTGTCCATTTTCTTCTCCATGGGATGATATGATTGTCAACCATTCATATCAGACATGCCTTAAGCCTTTCCTTGAAAAAGTCGTCAATCAGGCAAAAGAACGCAGGATTCCGAATCTTGATGACTACATTAAAGATAGGAAATGGAGGCTAAGAGCAAGTGGTAATTTTGTGTCAGAAAAGTCTTCTGTTGACTTTGTTAAGTCAACACCTCATCTTATTGCCATTATTTCCAATGCAAAAGTCGATATTCAAAATTGGCTCATCACAATTAGTGATTATACATTTAGCAGAAATGGTAATATCGCTCAAGGAGAATTTAATTTCAAAAAGAAAGTATATGAATTTAAAATAGAGTACAAAGACAACAACAACTATACATTCACATTATTCAATGCCTTTGATATTATGCTCGTAAAAGCATTAAAGCGAGCGTTATACAAGGCAACGTATTGTATAAGTTGCGAAGTCTGTGAAGTAGAATGTCCCACCGGAGCACTATCGGTGTATCCTGAAATACATATAGATAAAGACAAATGTACACATTGCCATAGTTGTTTGGATTTTCACGAACATGGTTGTATTGTAGCAGATTCATTAGTTAAAAGTATGGAAAATAAAACAAAAGTCGGAAACATATCCAAGTATGGAACATTTGGAATCAGAGAGGAATGGGTTACTGAATTTTTTGCAGACCCACAGGTTTCATATTGGATTACTGGTAATAACTCTTTAGGTAATAAGCAGATACCAAGTTTTAAAGCTTGGCTAAAAGATGCAGAGATTATTGACTCGAAGAATGTATTGACCGAGTTTGGTGAATTTTGTGTTGAAAATATGGTCAATGACTCGGATTTGATATGGTCTCTGATTTGGATAAACATATCATATAATTCAACATTGGCTGGTTGGTTTGTTAATAACATCCGTAAAGGACAGCCTTTTGACAGAACCAAATTGTCAGAATTAGCGTATGAATACTTCTCCACGTCTTTTTCAAAAAGTACAATAGATTATGCCTTCCAAGCTTTAATGCAAATATTCAATTATTCTCCTATCGGAGATGTGCTTATGCAAGGTACACAGCATGACAAGAATAATCTAGTAAGAGAAGAATATACGGAAATATCTGAAATTGCTGTAGCATATTCGGTTTATAAGTTTAGCGAAAGAATTGGTTCAACCTCTTTGAGGGTGAATGATTTTTATGATGAAGAATGTGAAAATGGAGTGGTTCGAGAATTCTGTTTATCGAAAGAAGTGTTAGAAAAAGCTCTTAGGACGCTAAATTCATCCAAGGTTCGTTTACTTGTTGCAGAACTTAATATGGGACTCAATCACATTACTCTCCAAGAAGGATTAACCCCATTGGATGTCGTAAAGAAACTTTTTTAACGATGAAACATAACTCCATTCTCATATCACTTTATACGGATGCAATAAGTTCATTGCATTGCCAGATTTGTAGAGGAAGGACAAATACTGCGAAACCTCTTATGATTCTGGCTATGATAAATCTTATTGATAAAGGTGATATTACTGATGGATTGTTTGATATTGAATCTATGAAGAATGAGTATGTGAAGTTGCAAAGTCATTATTCTGCGACAACTCCATACCAATACCCTTTATACTTTCTTGAGAATGAGAGTTTCTATCATCTTAAATGGAATGAGAATAGAGTTATTACACATACACCTTCTGCAAAACTTATTCGCGAAAATGTAAAATATGCATATCTTGACAATGCCTTATGGGATTTGCTACAAGAGCAGGAAATGCGTGATTACTTCCGAAAAATAATAATAGAGCATTATTTGAAAGATGATACAAAGTGAATAATATATGAACAACGAAATACAATTTAGGATATGGCAAGAAAATATTCAGATGCGATACATATAAGAGAAACAAAATCCGCCTATAATATTCAGAAGGAAGAAGGTGGAGAATGGACGAACTTTATACCCAATGAACATTTCAACGGCATCCTTCAGAAGGTGATAGGCTCTGTCAGCAACAAGGTTGTTGATGAGCATCGTTCATTCTGGTTGGAAGGAACCTACGGAACTGGTAAGAGCCATGCTGCAGCTGTCATTAAGCATCTGCTCTGTGACCCGATTGAAGATATTGACAGTTATATCAAAGATGAATACGGTGCAGACAAATACTCTATTATTCGGGAATCACTTTATGCATTGCGTAGCCAGGCTAAATTGTTCCCTGTGACAATGAATAGCACTTGTAGTATATCAACTGGCGAAGACTTGCCCCTACAGATTCAGTTACACGTATGTCAGGCTTTGGCTGATGCAAAAATTGACATCTCTGTTAAGACTGATTTTGATAACTATATTGCACACATAGAGCAAAATCCTTTGATATGGGACACCATCATTGATAGTGATTCAGAACTGAAGTCATACGCTCCAGACCGAAAGAAACTTATCAAAGAGTTGAAGGACAGGGATGCGTCATCTGCCATTCTCTCGTTGGCCAAGAAAGCCATGAGGAATTCCAAACTTCATGTCATTCTGGAACAAGAAAACCTCAGCAAGTGGTTTTTTGAGGTGCAGGACGAATTGGCAAAGAAGACTGATTATAAAGGCATCTTTTTGATTTGGGATGAGTTTACTGACGTAATGGATTTGGAAGTTGGCCCAACAGTTCTTGGCGGGCTGCAGGAGTTGACAGAGACGACCATGCAGACGAAGAACAATTCATATATCTTCCTGATAGCCCATCCGTCTGCCCTTGACAAGCTAAAGGCCGAGAAGCGTACTCGTACTACCGGCAGGTATCACTACATGCACTACAACATGGAGCCTGTATCTGCATTTAAGATTATGTCGCGTAAGTTTGTTCATGAGCAAGACAGTTCGAATCCTGCCTATGCACTGTATCATGAGATGACAGACAAATATTTTGCTCAGATGCGAGAGGTGTATGAGAAGTACGCATCATCGTCGAATAATCCTACAGAAACATTAAACGACTTGAAGCAGCTATTCCCGGTACATCCTGCTACAGCAAATATGGCTACCTACTATGCTCGTGAGGTGGGTTCTTCGTCACGTAGCGTATTCGAATTCCTTGGCGATAATCCTGCTATACGTGAATTCCTAGATAGCGAAGAAGCATTTGCTCATGGGCACATGATAACGGCAGATTATCTTTGGGATTTTGTTCAAGAGGAATTCAATAAGAAAATTACCAAGTATGGTATTGTAACGGAAAAGTTCAATTCATACAAGAATCATGTAACCAAGAAGGGGCCAAATCATCTTGCTGTCTTCAAGTCCATCCTTCTGCTTAACGCTTTCAATAATCTGGCAGCTAACGAGACAGTAACCCCAAGTGAGGAGAACATCCGCAATATGTACGTTGGTACTCCTGTTGATGAGGAGATGGATGAAATTCTAAACTGGATAAACACAGAAGGCGTAGTGCAGCGTTCTCCACAAGGCATTTATGAAGTTCGATATTCTGCACTTGACACCAAGGAGATAGAAGAATTTAAACAGGAACTGTTAGAAAAAGATTTCAAGTACACATCCAAACTTCTTAAATTCAGCGACACAGCGAGAACTTCTTTTGAAAAGAAATTCAAGCAGGTAAACCGTCCTTTGTCATTTGACTTTTTCTCAGAAGACAGCAATGAATATACGTTGCTAAACATGATAGATAATGGTCGCAAGGGGGCTGAAACCTATGAGGTTTTTCTTGCCCTGATGATGGCTAGGACATCTGATGAGTTGGCCACCATAAAAGACATTGCAGCGAAAGCAATGACAGAAGAGCGATTCAAGAACGTTGCATTTCTCGTCTTTGACAATATTTTGGATGCTTTTGAATTTGATCGTTTCATAGAGTATCAAGCAAATGCCAAAAGTTCGACCAAACATGGGTATGCAGAACAGACAAAGTCTAATACAGATAATGCAAAAGCGATTATCTCTGATTGGATGAGAGATGTGTCTGCAGGTACATGTACACTCTATTTACAAGGAGAGAGTACACCACTATCAGCACGTACCTTACCTCAGGTCATTAACAGTATTATATCGCCAAGAGTATTCTATTCTGGTCCTGAGTCTTTGGAAATAATTAGACTGAAAGCACCATCAACATGCTGGGTGAAACAATTCTCAAATAAGACTGCAGACACAGTGTTGTCGTTCAACACGAAAGACGAAATCGTGACACGTTGTATTGGACCAGCAAAGCACATTCCCTTATTGCTACAAGACAGCGTAGATGATAATCTGAACTTCAAACCAGATATTGACCCTAAACATCCTCTATATTTGGTATTCAAGTTCGTAAAGTCAAAAATAGATCATTCAGACAAGCAACTCATCTTCAATTTTGCAGATAAGTTTAAGGAATTGACAATGTCACCTTTTGGTCTCTTCAAGTCACACGCAGGCTATGGTATGTTGGCTTTTGCTTTACGTCCTTACGTGGATAAAGTATTTGATACCAATGGCAAGCCAATTAATGCCCAGAGGATGCAAGAGCTGATAGATGATACATTTAAAATATGGGATAGTGGCACCGGCAATATTCACAAAGTTGATGTAAAGTTCGAGACTAAAGAGGAAGGTTCGATAGCAAAGGGACTGATATCTATGTTCCAACTTGGGAAACTCAAAGACTACAAGGACGTGACCAGCCTGACTGATGCACGATGGGCATTGCGTAATGGATTCTGTCCACAAGTAGGCTATCCTCTTTGGGCTGTCAAGTATTGTGACAATATCCAAAAACTCAATTGTAAAGACAAGATAATCAAACTGACTGATAATATCATAACCATATATACTGAGGTGGGAGCAAAAAATCCTGCGTTGATGGTTGAAACAGACGAGCTAATAACAGAAGTTAGATTCGAGTATACTCCGTTGCTAAACTATGAAGCAGAGAATAATTTTGAAATAGGCTTCCGCAATTTCCTATTAGCTGACTCATTTGTCAATTTAAAGGAAGATGATTATGATAATGCTGTGAGCTATATCCGACAGCACATGGAAGGTGGTGTAGGCTTGTGGACAGAAACCGCAGTCATTGAGCAATTAAAGAACTGGAAGTTGAGCCTAATTCCTGCACCACAGCAAGGGCCAAATTCTGGAGTAGATGGTGGTCCAGAAACACCCGGAGTAACAGGATCATCTTCAAGTTCGGAGAAAAAAGAAAAAGCTAAGGCTAAAATTCAATCTCTCTCGACTATTGATGAAGCAAAGAGGATACTCGATGCTTTGTGTGATTTAGGATATGATTCTGTTTTGGACACTATATTGAAATAGGTAGTATGTTTAAGACCTTCACCAGTTTAGAAGAGCTCCTTGCGGAGGTACATATAGACCGCCAGCTAGAGGGGGACGGAGCAGGAACAGCAAACAGGTTTCCTGTCAGGTTTGTCTTATTTGACAATTTCCGAGATTGTTGCGATTTCGTGGAAGATGTTTCACATCTACCTCATATTGCCATTCAGAGAATCGAAGATTGGATGGATGATGAATATCCTGATGTCTTTATGCCACATGACAAACTGGCGAAGAGGATACTTGATTTGATTCAAGCAACATCTGCCGAATACAGGATAATCATGCCCTTCTCAGAAATGGCTCGCTTCTATAACAACAAAGACCGTCAGGAGTTTGATTCGCTTATTTCGACAGTGAAGGGCTATTGTACGGATAAAGAAGGCTATCAGACAAAACAACGCATCTATATCCCGATTATTGGTCAGGAAGGTAAGATGCAGAAATTCAGAAATGACTCACAATCATTCATTTGGTATTTTAACAATACGGACCGTCAGCTGAACTACAGACTTATTCTGACTGACAATGCGACTTATGGTGTAAACGGGCTGGAAGGAAAGTACAACATAGCCCATACACTGACAGAATGGCTTGGCTATTGGAAATATCCTGAGTTGAAGCAAAATATTATCAGCGTATCGCCATCTATATTCTCGCACAAGGAATATGCTAAGCCAGACAATGCGTTTACCTTCTGCTCATGTCATAACTCATACGAGTTTCTGACAAAGGGGCTACAATTGGATGTTGATTGCATTCCCTTTAAGGAAGAAGAGATTCATTATTGGGATATGTTGGCAAGTAAGATTGATATCAACGATTTTAAGTTTGAGACATTCTTCAACGAGCAGTTTGGCATATACAATCTTGCTGATTACAGAGTGTTCTTTGAGACATGGTTCAAACATAAGCAACCATTCATGAGATGGCTGTTGGCAAAATACTATGTTCACAAATTCTGCGATTCCGGCTATATTTGCCGAGTGCTTCAGCAAATAGACGGATATAGTGATACCACCTTTGCAAGAGGCTTGGCTTTGACCATTTTCGGTCTTGAGAATCCAGAACAATACATTGATGAGCGACATGAAGGTTTGCAACAGGGAGCCAATAATGGAATGGAGCTTGCGCCAGAGGTACAGCGCTATCTTGTTGAAAAGATCAGCAAGATAGAGGCCTCTGATGGTATTATATCCGCTGTACGATATATTTCTTGTATGTCAACAGCGGAAAAATCACTTATTATTGAATGGTATAAAGATGGAAAAATAGAGAAAGACCGTCTCTTGGGGATTTATCCTGACCTCTACTATTATTTAGGCAAGACGGTTGCCTCTGCAGAGGAACCGTGGGTACTTGATTATATTGACAAGTATAAGGAAGCAAAAGTAAGGAATGAATATACCGATGAGGTAAAGGACTATATCATAACCAAAAACCAAAACCATATTGAGTACTTTAAATGGAGCTCTAAGTTCTCAACTACCCGTACTCTGCTGAGTATGCGAGAAGATATCCAGACCTATATTTGGATTGACGGTTTAGGCATAGATTGGATTCCATTCATCACACAAATTGTGAAAGAGCATGAATCGGAGGGCTATTACCTTAATGAGGTATTTGTGGCAACAGCCAAACTCCCGACAAGAACGGATATCAACAAGGTGGATATTGAAGCGATGTCCGGTGGGCTTGCCAATAAAATAGGCGACATTGATGAAGTGGCTCACTCATGCCGTCCTTATCCGAGGTTTGTCATAGAGGATTTTGCAGAAGTAAGAAACGCTATTCGAAAATTGCTCGTAGAACATCCAGGACAGAAGATTGCCATTGTCTCTGACCATGGTATATCCTACCTATCACAATTACGTCAGGGACATAATCTAAAGGGATACAAGTCTGATCACCATGGAAGAATTGCCATGACTACGACAGGCAGTAAGGCATCAATCGTGATGGATGAAAAGTATAATGTTGTCAATATGCCAGATGGTAAGACGATAGCTTTGTGTGCATTGAAACATGAGTCCTTGATGGCGAAGATACCTGATGGTATGGGCTGTCATGGAGGTTGTACACCAGAGGAGCAATTAGTTCCTGTAATGATAATATCCCCGAACAAGACCACTGCAACATGGCGAGCCGTATTCAAATCATTCAATGTTGAAGAGGCTAATCCTGTTGTTGTTTATGAAATTGCAGGTTTGGATACGAATCAACAACCGTTAGTCGAATATGACGGCAGATTCTATTCGATGAGTGCGGTAGGGAATACATATACCAGTGAACGATTACCTTTGAACAAAGATGTGAACAAAGTTAAGCTTCATATTGGTACATGGGAAAAGGAAGAAGATACATTTACTATTAGAATGGCCGTTCAAGAAGATGACCTATTTACATTTTGATTAAGATATGAATACGAATATTATACAGAAAGTACAGACGTATCTGGGAGCACAAGCTCTTTACAAAGACAGTGCAACAACCAACAATCTGTTTGCTGGTCGTAATCTTCCTTCTTTTGTCAAGGACTTCCTTTTGAAAAAATATGCACAAGGAGAGGAGATTGACCGTGCGGGACTAACAGCTTTTCTTAACAAGGTAATGCCTACGGGTGATTTGCGTAGTCAACTTATCATGGGCCAAGACATTACGCTTCTGACGCGGTTTTCCGTAAACATTGATTTGGTTCATAATGTGCGTAGGTTTGGTATTCCAGACCTTGGCATCAAGGAACGTGAAGGGCAAATACCACAGTATGTGGCCTCAAAACATCCGGAACTTGTTGACGGGGAGATGTGGGGCATTATCAAGATGTGCCTCATGCCAGATGACGACGGCAAGAAGAGCCATGTGGAAATGGTTGATTTTAAGCCCTTCAAGCCTTACACTTCTGTTGATGTAAGCTTTGTGCAGAACGTTCGCAAGAACTTTACAACTACAGAATGGTTGGACTTAATTATTTCCTCCATGGAATATGAGCCCGATTCTTTTGAAACGATGCATCAGAAGTTGGAGTTTATCACTCGACTACTGATTTTTGTTGAACCAAGGCTGAATGTCGTAGAATTGGCCCCAAAAGGAACGGGAAAGTCATACGTATTTAACAATATCAGTAAATACGGTTGGCTTGTTAGTGGTGGTAAAGTTACTCGAGCTAAACTCTTCTATGACCGGGCTAAAGATCAATCCGGTATTCTGAAAAATCATGATTTCTGCGCTTTTGATGAAATACAGACTATCGTATTCCAAGAACCAGCAGAATTGCAAGGTGCCTTAAAATCGTATCTTGAACAGGGTAAAGCGACCATCGGAGATAAAGAGTTTACGTCTGAGTGCGGATTGATGTTGATGGGTAACATTCCTCTTACGGAAGACAGGAAGCCCGTGAATAAAAGATATTTTGATGCCCTTCCTGATAATTTCAGGGAGTCAGCCCTTCTTGACCGTTTCCATTGTTTCATAGAAGGATGGTATCTGCCTCGCATTAACAAGAGCATGATTTATAGGGGATGGACGATGAATATAGAATATTTCTCTGAAATCATGCACACACTCCGTGTTCAGAATGTTTATGCAGAATTGTTTGATAAACTGGTTGACTACGATAGACAAGCAGGTATGCGAGAGTTCACGGCTGTAAAACGCATAGCTACCGCATATATGAAGCTATTGTTCCCTCATTGGACAAGTGCAGATGATGTCAATCTTGAAGAGTTCGATATGTATTGCCTACAACCAGCAATACATCGACGTGGCATCATTCAGCAACAGTGTCATTATATAGATCCGGAGTATAAGGCAGAAATGCCTGCTATATGGGTAAAAGGAGTATGATATGGATATCGACGCATTTGTTACGAACAATGACCAGACTAGGGTTTATGAGTGCAAATATTATCATGACCCTTCTCTATGGAAAGAGGCTTCATTAGTCGTGAAGACAGCTATCCAAAGTCTTACATGGTCTGATTATATTAAGTACTTGGACTCTGAAGGTAAATTGTCAAAAGAACTTGATAATTTGCCAAATAATTCTGGCGGTCTTTACCTATTTTTTATTCAAGGTACTACAGTGCCTGCCTCTGAAAAGTATTTGGCATATATTGGTCGTGCCAAATATACTGATTCCGAAAACATACAGAAAAGGGTAAAAAGGTATTTATGGGAAAGCAATCAAAAGCAATGCCGCCCCAAAATAGCTCGTCTTTTCAGACTATGGAAGGATTATCTATATATTAGGTTTTGTTCTACCACTGATAATGATTTAATTACGGCAGGTGAGTCAACACTAATAAATGCAATATTGCCACCATTCAATAGTGACCTGCCTGACAGCATTATATACAAAGAACCTCAAAAAGCATTTTGAAATATGGAAGCATTGAATATACCCGCCATTAGAGGCATTCTAGGTGATATCGTTTATTATACCTCATCATTTACTTTCAAACAGATAGCTGAGCGAGTGAAGAAGATAGATCAAGAACTTCACACATCCACGTCCCTGAAGGATCAATTGCAACGCTCTCTCACTAAGAATTACGAAAGTATAACAGACTACATATTATCGCAAAAAGAGCATTTCTTCAATGCGTTGGTCTTGGCCGTATATGACGGAGACCCTGTTTGGAATGAGATTGAAGTAGGGTTTAAGGGGGAAGATTATTATAACATGGGATTCCTTCGACTGAATGGTGAGGAAAAAATATTCCCAGTAGATGGCCAACATCGTGTTGAAGGAATAAAAGATGCAATTAAAAAAAGTCCAGAATTGGAAGATGAGACTATTGCAGTTATTCTTATAGGCCATCATAAAGACAAAGAGGGAATGGAAAAGACACGAAGGATTTTTTCTACACTTAACAGATACGCCAAACCGGTAAGCACAGGAGATATTATTGCTTTAGACGAAGATGATACAGTGGCTATTGTTACAAGAAATATGCTGGAAAGTTTTCCTTTGTTTATGAACGAGAATATCAGTGATGAGAAGAAAACAAAGGCAATAGTTGAAAAAGATACGAAGTCGTTTACATCGCTAATCAAGTTGTACGAGACAAACAAAATTGTCTACAAATACTACACCTCTTTTAGAGATAACACAAAGCGAATACATTCATCGACAGAGATCGACAAATTCTTGAAGTTCAGACCCAAGCAAGAAGATATTGATGATTTCGAGAAGTATTTAACGGAATTTTGGGAACTCTTTATTAACTCGTTTGAGGGAATGAAAGAGTATGTAGCATCGACAGAAAAAGATGCTGCTGCAAAGTATAGAAATCGCGAGAATGGTGGATTACTATATTTTAGGCCGGTTGCACTTCCTCAACTTGTAACAGCAATATTAGAGACTTGTTTCAGGTCCAAAGTGACGCTTTCAGATAGTATGTCTGCATACTCCCAATTGGAAATGTGTATCTCCAAGGCACCATGGGTAAAAGTCCTGTGGGATGCTGAAAGTCGTACAATGATAATGAAGAACAAGACTTTAGTTCGTCCATTACTTATGTTTATGTATGACAGAAGTGTTTTGAACGCGAAAGAGTTGGAAAGTCTAAGAATTCGATATGCAAAAGTTTTGGAAATTGAACCGACAGAAATCGATGACAAACTGAATGCATTATTAGTATAAGCACTACTATTAGATATGAAAAAGAGAATCCTTATCTTAAAAGCATGCGGAAGTTCCGATGAACCACATGAGTGCAACGGGATATGCGAGCAGGCGCAATTATACGGAATTGAGTCTGTCTGCAAGTGCGTTAAGGATAATGAGGACTTAGAGAACATTCTATATTCTCATGGACTTTTCGACTATATCTATTTGAGCGCTCATGGTAATGCAGAAGGTTTTGCAAGCGAGGACGAAAAAGTCAACATGAGTTGGAAAAGACTGGCTATGCTGTTATGTCAAAGCAAGTGCATGAACGAAGATGGCATCCTTATGTTGTCTTGTTGCAGGGGTGGATTGATGGAAGTGGCATATGATATTTTCTTAACCTGTCAGCAGATTTGCTATGTGCTTGGGCCGAGGCAAAGCCTGACGTCGGCTGATATGCATATCTGCTTTGGTATCTTCTTGTATAACATGGAGATGCGCGGTGTTGACCCTGTCGTGGCATGTGAAAAGATAAAACTAGCAACAGACCAGCGTTTCTCGTGTTATGACAGGCAGGAAGAGAGTATTAGTCTTGAAAACTATAACTATATGCATGGGTATGAATAGAATGATGTCAGGTTGATAAACAAGTAATAGACATGGCCGTACTTCAAGACATAGAAAGAAGAATTGAAGAGTTGTCGCCCTCAGGGTTTCAACAACTCTGTGATGCCTATTTGCTGAGCAAAAATAGGGGACTCTATTTCGCTTTTTTGCGTAAAGGGAGTATGTTGGGAAAAGACAAGACAATAAAGGGTACGCCAGATACTGTAATTTATACTTATGAAAACAGGATCTTACTTGTAGAGTATTCTACCGATAGTACTGCCAAAGGGAAAAAACTAATTGAAGATATAGACAAATGCATTATAGAATACGGATCGAAGATTTCACAAGTAGAGACCATTGCCCTGTTTGCCAATTACAGATTAGAAGAAAATGAGATCATAGAGATAAAAGGATATTCTACTTCCAAGAGGGCTAATTGCGAAATCTATGATGTAGGTAGCCTTGCATTAGATATAAACACGAACCACTACCATCTCATCTCGACACATCTTGACATTCCTGTAGACACAGGCCAAGTTGTTTCTTTAGAAACATTTGTGAGAGAGTATCAACGAAAATCTGCCGAGATTGCTACGCCGCTTGATAATCCGTTCCTGTTTAGGGAAACAGAACTAACATCGGTCGTAGAATGTCTGAATGATAGCGACATCGTGATTCTAAAAGGTAGTCCTGGTGTCGGAAAAACAAAATTGGCACTAGAATCCATCGGTCGTTATCAAAAAGAGCACCCATCTTATAGTTGCTTTGCCATTTCGTATAAAGATGCCGACCTGCTAACGGATTTGGCTCAAAATATTCATGCGGATGCCGACTGTATCCTTTTTGTTGATGACGCTAATACGGTTGGGCATTTCAAACAAGTATTAGGTTTTTACAAAAAACACAGAAAAGGATGTACTAAGTTGTTGATTACGGTTCGTGATTATGCACTAGGAACAATTCGTGACTGGTGTTATCCGTATCAGCCCAAAGAAGTGCTGGTTGAGACATTTAATGCTGATAAGATAGAGGGGATTGTTGCTGCCACGTACGGAATAAACGACCAAGCTTATTTGGATACTATCTGCAGACTCTCGAATGGAAATCCGAGAATTGCAATGATGCTTGCAAAACTGACTACGGAAAAGCAGTCAATACAGTCTCTTAATAATGTGGCTCAGGTATTTGACTTGTACTTTGCCAACATTTATAATAACGAACAGCTAACTAAAGATATCTTAAAAGTTGCCGGTCTGATTGCTTTCTTCCAATATATAGACTACAGAAATGCCCCCAATCTGCTAGAGCGTATCATCCCCTTTGGAATAAACAGAAACGATTTTTATGATGCAATCAACGTACTGAGCGAATTGGAAATTGTTGACATTCCATTAGAGGGCTATGTAAGAATCGGGGAACAAAATCTCTCAACCTATATTGTCTATCGTGTGTTCATAAAGGACAAACTGCTGAGTGTTGATATTTTGTTAAGCCTCATGTCCGAGAGGAATGTGCGGCTATTTAGGGAAAAAGTCATATCTATTGATGTCGCCTTCGACAGAGATAGAGTTTCGGGCATTGTTCGTCCAGCTCTACTCCGTTATATAAAGAATCATTCTGATGAAGATCTGATATATGTTTACAACAACTTCTGGGTGTACTTGATAGATGAATCCTTACAATTTGCGCATCACCACATATCGGGTGTCGCTGCTTCAGGTGAGGGTGACTATGATTTCTGCTATGAAGAGAACCACTTTGCATTAGGAACCAACAAAGATCCATATTTAGAGTTGCTGTCTCTTTTGTGGAGATATAGTGGAAAACGGTTTGACATGACACTATGCCTTACTCTTGAGTATGTTGAGAAATGTAAAAGCCTAGCACCACAATTGGCATACCACATTAAGAAGGTGTTTAATGTAACTTACTGGGACTACAGCTTGGGGTATGATTTGCAAAAGAAACTCATTGCCTACATTGAGAAAAACATAAAAAAGAACAAACTGTGTAAGGCACTATTATGGCCGGTAGCGCAACTTCTTACACAATTCTCTTTTAGGTATGATGATCCTGTAGAGAAGTATTCTTTCAGGTTGTGTACCATTCAGCCCAAAGATGATGAGTGGAAGGATGAAATCAGAAAAAGAATTTGGAAACTAATCAGCAGTCACTATACAGAACAATTCCTTGACTTCATGGATAAGTATACGACATCTCCTGTCGAAGTAGTACCGGAAGTCGCAGCCTATGATATGTTATATATAGATGTGCTTATTTCTAGTCATCTAAGTCCTAAAAACTTTGATCACTGCATTTGCGTACAAAACTATGTGCGATGGGCGAAAAGAAATAACATAATAAATGAGCATTTATCAACTTTTGGTAAGCGATTTTATTCTGACGATTATGCATTTTATGTGAGACTAAGACGGGACTATCTTCGTGATAGGGAAGAATGCGATGTCGACGATATTGAGGATTATGAGTTGTTCAAGAAAAAGGAACTGAAAGAGAACTTTGTTTTTGAAAACGAGAAAAGTGCGAAGTCTTTCATAAAACGATATACAAGTCTTTATGACCATAAAATTTCTAATAAAGAAACACTGCAACATTCTCTGATGATGGTTATAGATATTAACCTGACCGTAAACGAAAGCATCGGATTCTTTCTTTTGAGGAACATCCTTAGAAAAAACATGGCGGGTACTCAGTCGTACTATATATATGGCCATTTGTCAGATGAAGAAAAAGCAGTGAAGATATGGTCATACATCCGGAAACACTCCTTTACCCATAAGGCAGAATGGGTCTTACAATATCTTCATAGTGTTCCTGAAGGATACGTTAAAAAAGGACATTTTTCATATTTAGCAGAATGCTTAGAACAAACGGAAAATGGTATAAGTATTTTCTGGAACGGATTGTTGCGCCATCAGTATTTGACAGGAAAACCGTTGGATTCGTTGTTGCAGCGAATTTACAATTTAAATGATAAAGGGAAACGAATTGAATTCAGAGGCTATCAAATGGTGAGTTTGAGTCAACGTGTAACGGATTCTGTGATCTTGTTCAAATCATATATACAGCAATGTGAGATAAATGGGTATAGGGATTTCGACTACAAAAAAGAATTGCTGACCGCTTTAGTTAAGCAATCGCCATCTTTTATACTGTTATTTGTATCAAGTTCTATCCAATATTGGGATTCTTATGAGCATGGAACGATAAGTAACCTTCAGTTTGTTTGGAGAATCCAAGGACATCCTGAACTAATGGGAAAAGTATTTGACTATTTGTTGTCAGTTTCACCTTATATGTACGATAAATACTTTGATTATTCACATGCATTTTTTTCAGATTTGAAGGAAGAAGCAGAGAAAAAAGAAGCTACAAGATTTCTCACTTCTTATTATAAGAACAATGGCAACAATTATAAGGCAATTGACTTCGTCGTTTATGTTGCAAAACGCTTTTTTCATAATTTATATAAAGAACTGATGATTGATTACGTAGTATCACACAATGAAACAGACTTTTTCCGAATTGATTGGTTTGGGAACAGAGGTCATTATACTACTTCTGGCGATATAACACACTATGATGTTATTGTCAGACAGTGGACTTCGGTTCTTGAAATAATTGAAGATGTTGACAACATCAAAACACTAGCTGTCATTTCTCAAATTAAAGAAATTGTGTCTGACAGTAAAGAGAGAGCCGACAAAGAGCGAGCAAAAAGGAGATTATATGAATAAAATGCTTAACTTTACAAATGATATGGCAAGAAAAGAAGGTACATATATTTTGATGGTTGATGTCTTTAACGGACAAGACACCTTGTTTTTCCCATTATCCTTTCATGATGGTGAAGCATATCTTTTGGGATTTGATGAAGACTGTAGTGCTTGCTTAGGCTATCCAGTATCTGATTTTGGAATTATTGATGAAGAAGAAATCGTTGAGAAGATTGCAAACACATCTTTTAATTTATCTGCATATAAGAAGAACTGGTGTAATTATCGATTAAAGCGTTTGAAGTTAGATTATGGACAATGCTATCATTCTATCTACAGGCCGATTTTAACTGAGACTTTTTTCACTGATTACTTTTCATCACGACAAAATGAAAGTATTCCAACGGAGACTTATAAAGATTTACCCATTACAAACCACAATGAGTACTCAAACCAATTACGACAGTTGGAGATAATACTAGATGATCTTGCAGATATATTCAAAGTCATTGCGCCACATAGTAAACAATTTAGTGTTTACGGACATGCTATTAGAAACATCATTATTCTGGCTTGCACTGAATTAGATGCAAGGATGCAAAGCATATTAGTGAGCAATGGAGTACAATCCATAGGAAAACATTTTGAAATGTTAGATTATTATAAACTGAAAGAGGTTTTAAAGTTGGATGAATATGAGTTGTCTTTTTATCGATATGGTGATATAGGAACTTTTTCGCCGTTTTCAACATGGGAAAGCAATGAACAGCTAAAATGGTATGAAGCATATAATCATATAAAACACAATCGAGAGAAACATTTTGCTGAAGCGAAATTATTCAATGCGATTAATGCTGTCATGGCTTATGCCATCATTCTAATTGCCCAATATGGGTATAGGAATGATTTGTGGAGTGAAACAGTTGGGAAAATAATACATATAGACAAAGAACCTACGTGGAACTTGGAGGATTTATATATCAAGGATCCTAATGGTCAAAGCCCCGTTCCATTTGCTTTTCATGGAGACAATGAAAATATACAATAGTAACAGAAATAAAAACGTTATAAGAATATATGGCATTACCGATTAACATAGAAGATCTGCTGAATAAGCGGAAGATCGAAGGAAACAGGATAGAGTTTAAGAAGGGCTGGAACCCTGCGGACATCTATCACAGTATCTGTGCGTTTGCCAACGACTTCGATAACCTCGGAGGCGGCTACATCCTTGTGGGCGTGGAGCAACATGACAACGGACTCGCCAAGCGGCCTGTAGCAGGGATTAACATCGAGGCGGTGGACGGCATCTTGAAACAGATGGTGGGATTTAACAACATGTTTGACCCATACTATCTGCCGAGGACGTCGGTGGAGGAAGTGGACGGTCAGCAAGTGCTGGTGATATGGGCACCGTCGGGCGTGAACCGTCCGTATGCGATACCGATGGACGTACAGGCCAAGGTGAAGCAGATGAGGTATTATGTTCGTAGTGGTTCGAGCAGTATCATTGCCAAGGGCGAGGTTCTGGACGAATTGAGGGACATGGCTAACCGCGTGCCTTTTGACGAACGGGCCAATCCGAACATCGCCATGAGCGACATTTCGATGGTGCTGCTGAGGGACTATTTGGCTACAATCGACAGCAAACTGGAGGCTTCGCTGTTCACACAGCCTTTGGTGGAGACCTTGGAGCAGATGGAACTGATGGCCGGCCCAACTGAGAACCGCATGATTAAGAATGTGGCGGCGATGATGTTCTGCGAGCATCCGGAGAAGTTCTTTCCTTATACCCAGGTGGAGATTGTGGTGTTCCCTGATGGGAAGGTAAAGAATCCTCAGAACTTTACAGAAAAGACATTCAAGGGCAGCATACCGCAGATTATCAAGCAGACAATGGACTTTTTCAGTACCAATATTCTCTATGAAACAGTGGAGAAGGTTTCTGGCAAGCAAGAAGCCAACCGCTACTGGAACTATCCTTACGATGCGCTGGAGGAAGCTGTGGTCAACTCTCTTTATCACAGAGATTATGCCCAGCACGAACCCGTGGAGATTACCATTGAGCCAGAAGGAATATCCATACTGAACTGTCCTGGGCCTGACCGAAGTATTCCTATGTCGGCCATTGAGAAAGGTGACATCTTGAAGAGCCGCCGTTATAGGAATCGCCGTCTTGGAGACTTCTTGAAGGAATTGGATCTGACAGAAGGCCGCTCTACAGGTGTACCCACCATCCAAGAGAAACTTGCTGATAATGGTTCTCCCCGTGCCACCTTTGAGACTACCGAAGACCGCTTGACCTTCCTGATTCATATCCCTATTCATGCTGGATGTGGCAATAAACCCGCTACGGAGAAAACTACGGTGATTACTACGGAGAAAAGTGCCATAGGTTCGGAGAAAAGTGCCATAGGTTCGGAGAAAAGTGCCATAGGTTCGGAGAAAAATGGTTCTGGTTCGGAGAAAAGTTCGGAGAAAAGCCAAGCAATCATCTCTGCTATTAGGCTAAATCCAAAAGTTACTGCGGCTGAAATTGCCATGAAGCTTGGGGTGTCCTCGCGTGCAGTGGAAAAACGTATTAAGACTTTGCGCGAAAATGGTGTCATTCGCCGCATAGGAGGCGACAAGGGCGGCTATTGGGAAGTGATAGAGAATGGTACTGAACAATAGCAACATACCGAAAGTGGCGTAAAAGGTGGCGTAAAAGAACTATCTGAAATTCAGGAGATTATTGTGAAAGAAATGCTGTTCGACCCGTCTATTACGACCAGTGAAATGGCGCAAAAGACTGGTATAAAGTTCAGAACCCTCCAGCGACATATCTCCCAGCTCCAGGCGATGGGGATTGTGGTCCGCAAAGATGGTCGAAAAGATGGTTATTGGGAGGTTGTAAAAAACAAATAGTCTTCTGACAGATGCCTGCTATTATTACAGATACATTCGACTACGACGATATTGTCAGGGTGCTTGACCTTGATGAAGCGTTCGTGCATCATCAGATAGATGCGCTTCAGCCGAAGTATTGGCGTGTTGTGATAAAGACAAAGCCCCAGGGGCTGAAGATTTTCGCACCTGTGATGGTAAGCGGCAACAGGGGCATCGACTATATGATATACATGCTGAGTCGAGACTGGCAGATAACAAAGAAACAACGGTTGCTCGACTACATGTATTTCGGGGTGTACCGCCTGACGGATGGCTTCCATCTCGTAGGTTTCATGTATCTTGATTCCAATCCTTTGGCAAAGCCGGAGAAAGCATTCTTTACGCCTCACTTCTTTGATAGGTACAGGGAGAGGACGGGCTTGCCGATGGATATGCCAAAGATGGACGTGATGAAGGATTGGATCATGAAGAATCTGCATCTTAATTCGGATGCACAAGGCAATGAGAAATACCCCGATGGCATCTTCTGCGCCTATCCAAGTGGTGTCGCTTTGGGGAGAGAGTTGCCTGACGGTAATAGTGAGATGAAGACTTTTGTCACCTATGATATGCTACGAGGAGAGCAAATTGAGAAAGGTGAAAACCAAAGCAGAGCTGCCAAGGTGCAGGAAGAGGAAGGTTTCAGAAACTATAAAGAGATAGTAGATAAACTTGTAAAATTGAAATATGGCATACACATATAAATATCCAAAGGATGCTCTATTGGCTTATGGAAACATGGTGTAGAGTTGTTCATAGTTGGCTTTCACCAATTCTTCCATCCTCTTGTATAATTCGTCGTTCTCCCCTATCAGATGCATATAGAGGGCATCGCCTCGCATCGGACTGTGCGGTGAAAAAGCAGTTCCCTTGGGAACCATGCATTTGTCGCCACCTATAAATGGGGCTGCAAAATGCACAAGGTATTCCAACTCGGCATCCTCTGTCAATTCAAAGACGTTATCGTCAATCTTCAGTGCCTCAATCTGTTCACGTGTTGTCATAATCTATCTTTTTGGATTGCAAAAATATGCAATTTCCACGGATAATGCAAGTAAAAATGCGTCCGCAAGGCTTGTGGAAGTGAGATTTATATTTTTTTATGCTTTATATTCCATAATATTTCGTATCTTTGTTGCCAAAATCTGGCAAATCATACAAAGGAAACCTAAAATAAGGAGCAGAGATATGACAGACGAAAAGAAAATAGCACAGTATAATATGGAAATGGTGGAACATGCAGTTGGGGCCGCCCAGTATTTAAGTGCTTTGATTGGTGGCAGATTTGTGACACGAGAACAGGCTCGTGACATGGCCGATTATGTTTTAGCACAAACAAAGAGGAACATAGAAAGTTGCCCCTTTGCCTCTCAAGAAGAAAAGGACGCAGAGATACGTAGAAGGGAAAATCTAATGAATATGTTGAAATTGCAGATGGGGTTATAATTTCATTATGACAATAGATTATTTCTCCGGAGTAAAGTCGATAATAAAAAGTAAAGTATAACTGATAATATAAAAATATACAAACTATGTATTTGGATTTTATTAAAGATCTAGTGAAGATAGGTGATTCTATTATTCTATGTTGTAAAGACGGAACATATGAAGGATTCATTGTTAAAATAAATAATGATATTATTGCAATACGGCAAAGTGATGATTCCATTCTTCTAAAAGAGGATAAAGATATTACAGACATAAAAGTCAACAAAGCAGGCACTATGACAATGTCTGAAAATGAATCAAGAAATGTAAGACATGGGATGATTCTTGTTAAGAAAGACAAATCCGAATCTTTTCATTGCTCTATATGCAACAAAGATAAGGTGTCAAAAAAATATGCCATTGAGGTTGGAAATCCCAATATTAAAATATGTAATTCTTGCTATGGATGGACTTTAGCAAGATTAGATGGTAAATAGTTGATAATATGTATTTGGATTTTATTACTGACATTGCCAAGATAGGTGATACGATTCGTATTACTTGTCAAGATGAGATAATCGAAGGAGCCATTGTAAAAATTGCTCCCAATTTAATTGCGGTTAGGCTCAATGATGGAACACTTGTTATTAAGAAAGATGATGAAATAACAGATTTGGCTCTTAATCCATCAAATATAGGGAATAATCATAAAAGAAATATTGAGGAAGCAAATAAAGCAAGCAATAGTCAAACATCTGACAATTTAACTTCACTCAATAAACCTCCTTTGGTAACAGATCCTATAGAAAATCACGAAATTACTATTGGGAAGTACGAGGAAAGTTGGGATTCAATAGATAAATCTCAGCTAAAACAACTTATTAATGAGATTAAGACTTCTTTAAATCCCCAACAGAAACAGATAATCGTTTCCAGCAATGCTACCGTAAGAGAAGTTGTTAGAAGGTCTTTCCGTGTGAATACGGATAAACAGCCTAAATTAACTGTTAGTACTGCTACAATAATAGAGACTAGCCTTATGAACGACCTTATGCACTTTAGCATAGGCGATGCACTTCCTGTTGTCATCTATTATCACAATCTATCTGAATTAAACACCGTATTTCTGACTCTTTCTCCAAACAATATTGGAGGCTATATTGATATCCTTAAAAGTGCCATATATGAAGGGCATTATAGACAAGCAAAATCATTATGTTATTTTTTGCTCTCCCAAATAACAAAAGGAACGGCTCGGAAAAAGATACTGACTCTTGTGCGTACATTACAGGGTATTAATGCATTTATAAAGGAAAAACAAAAGAGTCTAAGTTCACCTATCAAAATCCCTAAGAGTTATAAAGAAATTGAGAAGCAATTAAATGAACTCATTAAGGAAGGTAAACATGATGAAGTCATTGCTGTTATAAATGAGAATCTGGAGAATGATAATATCGACAATAAGTATAAAAGTAGCTTGTTGCTTCGCAAGGCACAAACTTATTCATCAATAAAGGACTATGACAACGCAAGATTAACATATATAGATTTAATTTCATTTAAGGAAGCTACTGGTGGTGACTCGAAGAATTTAAGTCATCTATATACAGAACTTGCTCGATTGCAATCTATTGACAAATCCGGATATGAAGAAGCTTGTAAATCTGCAGAAAAAGCATTGCAGTATAATGCTCAAAATAAGTATGCTGCTACATTATTAGAACAGATAAGATCAGGCAATTTTACAACGGTTTCTGTTGATAGCCAGGCACCTTCCCAATCATTGTCACAAGAGACTTCTGATGAAGACAAAGAATTGATGTTAGATTCCGAAGAGTCCGCATTGACAATCAGTAAAATGATAGATATCGATATTAAGGAACACAAATACAATAACGAATCTATTATTGCTAATGGTGGTGTACCCTCGGCTATTATAGCAGAAAAAATATTGAGCGAAGCGAAATCCTACAGTGGAACAGATCTGGGGGAGAGATATCCTATTTACCTTGAAGCTGCGAAAGCATTTAGTGAATTGCCTGTAGGAAGTTACGATTTGTCCAATTATATGGAAGCTGTAGCATATTATGCTGTATATAAGGGAAACTTCTTGTTTAAAAAATTCAACAATGACATTAAGCAGGTAAATTCCTCCAGCATAAATTATTTCAGGAGACTGAGAGATAGTGCGTGCAGTTATTATATGGAGTCGTTGAACTTGTTAACTAACGTCAATGCGAACATGTTGAGCATGATATTATGTAACTATATTAAGCTCAATGTCGCAGTGATTAATGCAGAAAAGGATCAGAGCGTAGACTTGTCTGGTAATTTTAATAAAGTATTCTTGACTTGTATTAATAGTCAAGACCAAGCAATTAATGAAATAGTATGGAAGACAATAATTGTTGTAGGTGCATCAAGCTCAAATGCATGGAATAGACTTTGGAGTTATGGTAAATCAATTAATCAGGTAAAATGGCGCCTAGAGTTTAACAAGGCCATAAAAGATGAAGCTAAGCGACCAGATATCTATGCAATAATAAATAAGCAAAACAATAGCAATATTGATGAAACATTAACCCCAGGCAGTTTCTTAAAAGAAGCTCTTCTTTTTAGACAAGAACGGACAATTCAATTCTCGGACATTTTGTCCAAAATCATAAAAGAAGAATTAAATCTGCATTTGATTTCCTCGATTGAAGAATTATGGTTGTCGATGATAAACTATTCTGATTTGTTAAATGAAACAGAAACAGAATCAAAGGAATCCATTGATAAAATACTTTTAATGTTGAAGCCTTATATAAACAGAAATGATTCTGAAAGGAGGAATATATTATATCAAGTGCAGACTAAGATAGATGAACAGTTACTATTTATAGGTGAGAATACAACATATTATGGGCGAACCTTTTTCTTTCCACTTCTAAGGAAATGGAAAAGGACTATAATAAATTTGATGCAAAAGAAAATTGCATATACTATGCCCCAGCTGTATATCGTTGCTGACCCACCATATATTGTGGATGTTGATGGAAAGAAAGTCGTTAATCTTATAATTAAGAATGAGGGAGAAAGCACTGCAGAAGGATGTATAATGATTCCCAATGTAACAGACATTGCGTCTGGTGTTTCTGTTAAGGGTAAAAATTCATACAAGCAAGAGATTCCTGCAGGAACAATAGTTGAGGTTCCTATGAATTTGCCCCCTCAATTGCAAACATCTTCTTCGATAAAACTATCCATGTCTATTTCTGCATTATATCAAGGAAAGGAAATGGAGCCTAAGACATTTGAATACACAATAGAGACTGAGCCTTCGTCTTCATTACAATATGAAGATATTCCATGGAATGATGGTCCTATTCCAGTGGAACAGATGTTTAAGGGAAGAAAGCAGATAATTGACATGTTAGCCCAGCACTATACGTCAATTGAGAAGGATAAACCATACATATTGTATGGCCTAACGAGAACAGGTAAAAGTTCAATTCTTAAATATTTGCAAGCTGCCTTAGATAATAAGACAACAATAATAAATGGGAATGTTTTTAAAATTGCCACATTCTATTGGGATTTATCACAGGCAGCTAGTTTTGGCAATGTAGATGATATGTGGGAATACTTATTATATGATCAATTTAACGAGTATCTCTCACCATATATTGGGGATGATGGTTATGAAGAACTAGGAATGCCTGATCATCCCCGTGCAAAAGACTTCAATAACGCGTTGACATACTTGCATAAGATGCATGTTTATCCAATGTTTTTTGTCGATGAATTTTCATTCATAAAAGTATTGATGGACAATGCTGTGGTAAATCCGGCATTCCTTCATACTCTTCGACAATTTTCGTTTGAGGGTAAAGCTGGTTTCATTTATGCAGGCACGTATGACGTCGACGCTTTACTTGAAGACCCAAAGTATGGAATTACAGGTCAGTTAGTTGGTTGCAAGAAGGAACAAATTAGCGAAATTGATTCAGAATCAGCAACAGAACTAATTCAAGTACTTCATGATAAATTGATATTTACGGAAGAAGCAACAAATCATATTCATAAATTGTCCGGAGATGTTCCCTATTTTGTTCAAATGATTTGCAAATATTGCGGTTTTTATGCTGTTGAAAACAAAAGGGCAATAATCGGATATCCAGAATTGGAGCATGTGATTAAGATTCTTACAGGTGAAATGGAAGCTAACGAATCTTCTTTGGTAAAGGCATTGCCTGAGAATGTTTTCCAAAACAATATGTTTAGTCCTGCTGACCCCAAAGAAGTAAATGTCTTGATTTCAAGTATTGTTTACTTTAATCGTGATAACGTCGAGAGGCCAAGGGGTGTCAGTATGATGGAATTACAGGAATTGTGGGCAACGAAAAATATCTCCCAATTTAGACCTAAACTTGCAGATTCCATTGAACTGCTGAGAAAGAAGAGAGTCTTAATCGATGATAAAGATGAAGAACTTCCTGTGTATTCGTTGACAGTCGATCTCTTTAGAAGATGGTGGAGTGTACATCATCCAGACATTGATTTAGAAATAGATACAATAATGTAATTTAATTTGAGCAGTATGAATACAATACCCTTTCAAGTTTGTGATATAACAGATCCCCAAAAATTATTTGGAAGAGAGAAACTGTTAAGCAATCTTATTGTCGCTGCAAAACTCAAGCAGAATACTAACATCATTGGTGCACGCCGTTTTGGGAAAACATGTGTGTTGAAGTCAGCATGTACATTGTTAAAGCAACAAGATGATATTACGGTATATCCAGTATATATTGATGTGAAATCATCAGATGTGAAAGGAACAGCGGCTGTGTATCGATTTATGATTGGTATACTTGTAGAATCATTATATATAGATGGCATTTTTACAGAACCAGAAAGATTTGGAAGTGTAAACATTACACCTTGCGATGATTGGGCTGAAATTGCAGAACAACTAGAACAGTTATCTAGTTCGAGAATTCAGTCTCTTTTCCAAAAATTAGTTTATTGGTTATCTGATTTTATGGACAAGACAATACTCTTTATGATTGATGAATATGAGTATCTGTTCAAATACGCTTTGGATACTACGTCTGGTTTCATGAAAATGAGAACTATGAGTAGCGACACTCTACCTAATGGTGCACGGCCATTTTGTTTTTGGCTAACAGGCTCGACTCCCTGGGATCAATTGATAAGTGAAGTTCCCGGGTCGGGTGAAGCTAACACGGTTAATGGTGAGGAATATATAACTCCCATATCATTGGAATCCTTTCGGGAAATGTGGGTCAGTGAATGCAACATGGTAGAGAATGCAGAAGTTAAATCTCTTCTACTATCAAACATAAACTTTGCGTATGAAAAATCTGGAGGCGTTCCTTTTTATGGAAAGAATGTTATTGGTACATATATATTAAAAAACAACAATCTTCCGGATTACACCATATGTCTTGGATATTTTCAAGAATTATCAAATAAGGCGTTGAATAGTGGAGATTATAAAATTTTGAAGGAGCTTGCAATTTCTCCTAAAAAAATACCAACTTCAAATTTGCTTCAGAGTCTTAAGAAAAAAGGAATTATCGGTATAAATTCTAAGGGAGCTTATTGTATTAATATTGGTTTTCTTAAAGATTTCCTTTTGGGTGAGTTGGCCGATCAAAAAGGGAACACTCAGGCTATTCCAGAATCTTATACCCTTATGAAGAGTATTACAGACCTCATAGAGTTAATCAATAAACAAAGGGTTAATTATAGGAAGACTCCTATTTTCCCCCCAGTGATGGATATATCTTCACTAGAATACGATTTACGTACTCCTTGTTATACAAAGGAACAGTTATCCGATTTTACTTCTGCCCTCTATCGTTATTTCTATGAAAGGCTAAGGGAATCAAAAGATGAATTTGGTGGTTTTTTATATGGCAAATTTGGAAAATGTGTTGACATAGCCCGTCACTCATTAGGTGGTGCACATGAAATTGACTTCTTTGATCGCCGTAGTGGTCAATATTCTCGTGCTGATTTGTTTATTGAAATCATGGGAAATGCGGATGAATTATCGTCATCGCACGAGTATTTCAGGTTCCAAATAGAAATGCTTAAACGCTTCAAATTGACACTTGACAGTTTATTTAAAGCAGTAAAGGATAATAAATCTTGATCTTAAAATATGTCGAATATAAATTTTGCCCTTTCTATTGAGATTCAACAATTTTTTCCAGCAAAGATTCTACGCACAATTAAAGGCGGTTGGATATGTTCTATAGGGAATGATGAAGTTTTTCTTCCAGGTAGTCAACTATATAAAAAAATAGAAGACTATGAGTCCGTTATAGGCAGAACTGTCACAGTGATGGTTCAGCGAATCGTGGGAAATAGTGTTGTAGTTTCTCATAAAGATTTTGTGTCAAAAAGGTTTGAGCGCAACAGAATTCTTCAAAATCTAGAAAAAGGGCAAAGATTAATAGGAATTATAAGACATATTTCAGACAAGGGGGCTTATATTGATATTCTAGGAATAATTGGATATATGCCTGATAAAGAATATGAGTCTGATTCAGAATTATTCGTGGGGGCTAATGTTGAAGTCGCCATTTCAAAAATAGATATAGAAAAATCAATCCTTCTATTAAGTGCAAAATTGTTCGCAAAGTTAAAGGAAAAGGAAACTAAAAAGCAGGAAGAAGCAAATCGTTTTGCACAACGGTCACAAGAATTGGAAAATTATAGTTTTGATGATGACATCAAAGGTACTATTACAAAAAAAATAGCCAAAGGATTTGTTGTACAAGTATCAGAATATTTATTTGCAGTTCTTCCATATAATGAAGTCCCAACACAATATCGGTGTAAAATTGGGGATAGTATTGAAGTGGCTATTTTTGATTTTGATTATGAGAGAGCACTTATATATGTAAGCATAAGCAAATTCTTGGATAAAAAATGGGCTAAGCAAAAAAAAATAATAGAAGAAAATGTTATCCCTCATGAAACGGAACTGTCTGGCAAGGTCGTCTTTATCGAAAAAAACCTTGTTACATTAAGTTTTAAAGAAGAATGGGGATCATTCTACGGGTATATAAAAAGTGAAGATCTTGCTTGGGAAAAAGTTCAAAGTGCTGCAGATATTGTATTCCTAGGTGAGGAATTGAAAACCAAATATTTGTATGATGAAAATCGACGGCTGTATTTTGATTTGAAATGGCAGCAAGAAGAATTGTATCCGAACACTTTATTTGAACTAGATACAGAGGATTTGTTGTTCACTATTGGTGTCACAGGTACCGAGTTTGTCGCTAAAACATCGATAATTTCTAAAAAGATTCCGAACATTGACGATGTGGAAATAACATCAGCCTTTGCAAATAATATTATCTCTTTAGCCCCAAAAGATAACTTTATACAACTTGTTGACAAATATACTGGTGCTAATATTACTGCACTCATTCATCCAAGGTATGCATATGGCTTAGAGAATGGTAAATATTATAGATTTAAATTAAAAGTCGCATCAACCGAAAGAAGACTAAAAGAGCATAGACCATACATGTTTGTGGCGGAATTAGATGGGAGTGCACTACCTGTCTCCAATCCATTTAAAGAACTCGTTGAAAAAAGTTTCAAGGAGAATAAAACGCCAAAGTCTAATAGAGAATCCGCAAACTATCTTAAGGAGATAGGAGCTGATATGTATACAGACAGAGATCGTATGTTCTATGAACTTTTGCAAAACGCAGATGATGCTTCTTCGCAAAAAGGTGTGAAAGTAATGGTTCAAATAAAAGGAGATTATTTAATCTTCACACATGATGGGCTATCTTTTTCTCGTCAAGATTTTAAATCTATTGTGTCAACTGCGAATAGTACAAAAAAATTAGATCGTAAGAAAACTGGATATAAAGGAATTGGCTTCAAAAGTGTATTTACAGACGCTGAAAAAGTCTATATTAAAACAGGTGGATTCTTTTTTCTTTTCAATAAAAGCGCAGAGTTGTTTAAAGATTTTAGGGGATTTTATCGTTATGTAAATCCTTTGTATACAGAGGAACAGCTTGAAGTCTTTTTTCAAGAAAATGATGAGTACGAAAAGGAATTTGAAGGTGTAGAACATCTACCATGGCAATTATTGCCATTTTGGGTTGATGAATGCCCTCAACAATTGTTAGGGACATCATTTACACGTAATTGTAATGTTGCAATTGCGCTCAATATGGGTGTAACTGCTGAAAAATACAGAAATATTATAAAGGGTATTATAGAAAACCCTCGTTTTATGCTTTTCTTGCGGAACACTCGAAGGATTCAATTAGAAGAACCGGTAGAGGATGTTGATGATAAGAGAAGATTCGACATAATTAGTATCGCAAAGCAAATAGATAATGAGTCTGATACAACGACACTAAAGAACTCATTAGATAGTGATGAGAGAGAAGTGTCTTATATCGTACGTGAAGGGAATGAGATTATTGTTTCAAATGAAGCATTCAAAATGTGTGAAATTCCTATCGTGAAAGAGTGTAAGGAAGTTGCAGGGCGTGAGAAATGGTACATGTATCAAATAATAGACAACCTGCCAGTTCCTATTACATCAATTCCCGAGCGTATCATTGCGGCAGATACCACGACTATCTCATATGCATTCATGCTAGATGATAAAGGGCATGTAACTTGTATTCCCAACAGGACTCCTTCTCTTTATGCCTACTTACCCATGGAAGATAGAAGGTATCTATTCCCGTTCTTCATAAATGCAGACTTTGAGTTGTCTTCAAATAGACAAGAGGCAAAACGTGTGAGTGTTTGGAATGAATTTCTTTTTTACAACATCGGTAAAAATATTGTCTCGTGGATATCAACAATCGCAAAGTCAACACATTCAGATTATTTAGCTTTATTACCATCGTCTTTCTTTACAGAAGAACTAGAGGAAGGAAAGCTGGATAGATTGGCTGCTCAGTTTAATAGGGGATATAAAGAAGCTCTCGTCGAGACACCGTTTATTTTAAACGATAAGAATGATATTGTATGTCAAAAAGACATATTGATTGATGAATCGGGTTTTGCGGACTTAATAGGTGCTGATGCTTATTGTAGCTTTATTGGCACAAAGAAAAGGATGCTCCATAACAACATCAATGTCTCTCCACTGAACAACAGAACTATTTTTACGGAAATAGAACACATCCAGACGAGTGAACTGATTGAACAGATACTAGCCCCTAATAATAGGTTTAGACTACTACGTTTTTGGCGTAGTCTTCCTGTCAGCACAAGGGCTTTAGTATTAGCTCACATAGCCAATATGCCTGGTAACAAGAAAAACCTCAATGAATATATAGAGGATATTCCTGCATATACCTGCATGGGCAAACTGATGAGTTTTAAGAAATTGCTAAAGTCCGATATGGTCATATTAAGATCAGATGTTATTGCAGGAATTGAAGCTATTGTTGAAAAACTAGGCATAAGAATTACCGATGAAGAAGAAACTCAGCATCCTTTCCACGCAAAGGTCGAAGAAGCCATGATTGGTTATTCTATTCATGTGTTTAACATTATCAAGAGCCTATCATCAAAGAAAGATTGTTCTCTTTCTACTTCGGAGAAATACAAGCTGTTCAGTCATTTCACAACTCCTAAGAGGAATATTGATCATGACAGCCTAACGGATTGGAGCATTTTCTGTAATCAACAGGGCAACAATGTCCAACTATGCCAATTGACCCATATTGATAGTTCCCTCTATAATAATATCACAGGTCAATTTGTTATTAGCGAAGATGAATATAGCAAAGGCTCTCGTATCATCGATCGTTATTTGATGAAGGAGAAAGACCAATACGAAGGTATTATTATAGGGAAATGGGATACGTTGGTTGCAGAAGTTGAAGAAAGTGAAGAAAAAGCATGCTCTTTGTACAAACTGGCATCGACGACATATACCGTTGCAGAACACGAACAAGTTAAAGAGATACAAGCATTCCCTGTTACTGAAAAAAGATTTGTGTTCTCTAAAGGGCAGATGCATTTACTTTCTGAAGTTATCTTGAACGAAAAACTCTCTATCAATGATGATGCTACGAAGGTAATAGAATTGTTGACAGGGAAAAGTGTACCATCTGTAGAGGTTTCAAAAGCTGTAAAGCAAGTACCATTCGAATGTAAGAGTCAAAGGCTAGAGGATATTACTATTCTTTCGGATGTGATTTTAAGCCAAGAACAGATAACAGTCCTTCTTCAGTATTGTTCATCAAATGATGAAACACTCTTTACTAACTATGTAATAGACGAGAAAGAAAGCGGTTTTGCCTTTAAAGCACTGCCAAAAGGATCTGTGGTTGCATATACCAACAGTAAAGTGTTGAAGGACTTTATCAATGATAAATGCAGTAGCATATATTTGCTGCCTGCCGAATTCGCAAAATATTCCAAATTGAGAGGTATTGTTACAGACGACGCCCTTTTGATTAGGATTCTTGAAGTTATCGGAGATGTCAAAGAGCATGAACAAGTCCTTCTTCCTATCTATAAAGATTCGATAAGTAAAGTAAAGACATTATATATTTCTCACTTGTCAGCAATAAATCTCAATGAAAATAGTTGCAAGGAGAAAAGTGACATTAACGTACAAACATTACTTCTTGCAAGTTCTATTGAAAAGCCAGAAGCAGAGTTGTTTGAAACTTTACGCAACATCATTCATATCACATGTGGCGTTACCACAACTACCTTGTCAAGCATTAAATTAGACCATACGATAGAGGTGAATGGAAAATCATTCCCCTTATCAAAGCTCTTGCCGAATGAAGACAATATGGCAAAACTTGTGGATACGCTGAAGGAACGAATTGAAGAGTTAGTCCCTGTATTATCTTTTACGAACAGTTTATTTGGCTCAGAAATAGATAAAGGTAGGGCAGACTCCGTATTTGAGGTGCTGAATAAAGCAAATGTTGTTCTTGAGAATGGTATTCAAATCGCATTTGTTTTGGAATACGCAGCCTACAATAAGAAGTTTGGCATTTTATGTAATGTATATGATTCTGGAACCAACCCTGTCGCAAAGGCATTATGCGGGAAATGGATGCTTCAGTATTATTCATTTGCAAATCCGTCTTCAATTCTTAATGACAAGTATGGTGACTTAGGGAAATATCTGGCTCTACCATACTCAAACAACAACATTCAGTGCAATATCATTAAGGAGTTGTCAAACTTCAATTGTTTGAAGGAAAAATTGTCAGAAGAAGAATCTTTTGATTTGCTTGATCTTGTTTATGAAAAATCGTCAGCAAATATGGTTATTTCTTCTGAAGATGTAGGCTGTTTAAAAAGAAGTCTTGGCTTATCTGGTGCTCATTATGTTGTGTCAGAATACTATTCGTTACAAGAAGAGAAATTGCCAGAAGTCATTGAAAAATGGAGGACAATAAAAGATTCAGACATACGGACAACTGTACTTTGTAATGTATTCGGCATTATCAATGAAGAATCAAATGTAGTACATGTCAGAAAGTTCTTGGCAGATGGAACTCCATTTACAACAACTGACAAAGACAATATTACGTCAGCCCTAACTTGCAATTGGCTAAGTGGTAAAGAACTCTTGATAAACGATAATCAATATCTCCTTCTACAAGGTGTAATAAATGATGACAGTTATATTTGTGAAAAGGATGAAGTTACATTATCAAAGAACGTTTCTCCTGAAAATCTATACATGACTTTCTCTGATTATCACATATATCAATATGATGGAGAGATTCCATGGCACGTTAAGTTAAAAGCTAACAATTATATCTTTCATAATTATAATGAAGGCGATATTGCTTTATCGGGATTAAACATCTTCATAAATGGTAAACAGATAGACAGTATTATCAACTTAATACGCTCGTTGGTAAACACTGGAGACTTCTCGACAGACGACTTCTTCCAATTCTTCGAGCAGTATCAATCAAGATTGTCTGGCTCGTTTGAGGGCGAGATTGACGATGACCTTGATTCGGAGGCGCGCTCTGCTGCAAGTGAGATGGCAAAACAAGAAGCTGTTAATTGGCTTACAGCCAAGGGGTATGACACATCGAATGTTCAGACAGAGTATTCGTTTGTTAATGGTGTCAAGAAAGATGGAGTTGAGTATCATATTGTGGTTAAGAGTTTCCGATCAAAGAAAAATGTTCTGAATGTTAATCCAAACGAATGGCTGTACTTGTTGAAAACGAATTCACGTCTTATGGCTTATATGGGACATATGACTTTTGCTGTTTTTGATAGAAAAATGCTATTAGGAAATCACGATTTCTTAAAATTAAGGATTTCTACATCCAATTTTGAAATTGAGAATGGAAAACTGGATGAAATGATTAGCAGATTGGCAAGAGACATACAAATTTTTGAACGTACTCATTTTGTATTTGAGCATATTCACGAAAACATACTATCCAGTGCAAACTCTCTGGATGACTATAATTTTTACAACACCAATTCTAATGAACAATTTACAGCAGCAGACGAAAGTGATATTTTATGATTATTGAAAGACAGAAGCATAGGCAATTCCTTCAAGACGAATTGAAGAAACAAACAGATGAGTTCAGAAACAAGTTGGAATCATCTGCACAAGATTTGCTATTGGATAAACATGAAATGTTCGTGGCAATATTTATCAAATATATGGAAAATGGAGAGATGTTGTTGAAATTTCCGTCTTCCAGACCATTACCAAGAAAAAATGAACATTTCTATTGTTTTACGTTGCCAGACAGTTTAAGAAGATACAAAGACTGGGGCAGTCAAACCTATGGGGATCTTATAAAAAAAGAAACGCAAGCTACTGAAATAAGATGTATTTGGCATAGTTCGTCAGATAATCCATTATTTGTGTTGGCAGGTTTTAAGGGCGGTTCCGAAGAATTTAAGAACTACATAGAAAAAACTCCTGGTGGAGTTGTTGTACTCGGCCCTCAGATTCCACCATTTGAATATTTGGCAAATCTGGAGAAGGTCACATACTCTGTTCATGACAAATGTTCGGAAATTTTAGATGCAGACTATAATAGATTGTCTTGGGAGCCTGAATTATTGGCAACCAAGGACGATATGACCAGTATAGTCATGGAACAGTTGGCAAAGTACGACTCTTTGATCATTCAAGGTCCTCCTGGAACCGGTAAAACCTTTAGAATAGCGAGCTTGTGCGAAAAACTCTGTTCAGAGGGTTATTCTGTTTTAGTTACTGCATTAACAAATCGTGCACTTATGGAAGTTGCTGAGAAATTGAAAGAGTCATTAGTAAAGGACAAAAAGGTCTATAAGACAAACCTATCTACTGATGAATCAAAAGAGGTACGAGGTATATTGAGTGCGGAAAAAATGTTTTCTATTCCAGGGAAGTTAATGTTATCTACTTTTTACATCTCGAGTGGATCAGCTGCCAGAAACTATCAAGGGCCTTTATATGACTATGTAATAGTAGATGAAGCAAGTCAAGCTTTCCTTACTATGCTAGCAGCGGCAAATATGTTAGGGAAAAAGAATCTATGGGTGGGAGATGTTTGCCAGATGCCTCCTATTGTGAAGACTACGAAAGATAGAATAAGGAAGCAAGGCTATGAGCCGTTAATTGATGGATTTGATACTCTTACGGTGTCGAATAAGTTTAAGACTTACCTGTTAAGTGACACTTATAGACTTGGAGAAAGAGCAGCATTTTTTACTGGATTGTTTTATAACGGGAATCTCAAATCCATGTCAAATAGCGAATACCTCCAGATTGATCAATTTGACGGTCCCATTATAGTTCCCATGGATTTACCCGTAGGAGATCCGACTCCTACAATGGCAATTCAAAAGGCAGTTTCGATTGCTTCAGATGTACTCAGCAAAGACAAACAATGTAAAATAGCCATTCTAAGCCAGTTAATAAAAACTACAGGCGCTTTACAAGTGGAAGTCGCACGTCAATTGGGTAGTATTAATAACATATTAGTTGATACAGTTGCTAGAGTTCAAGGCCTGACACGAGATGTCACAATATATGTTATTCCAGATACCGATGCGAAACTTTATAGTCTTGAAAAACGATTGTTCAATGTTGCGACGAGTCGTGCTATAAGGAATACATATATCATCTGCCCCAAAAACATAGCAGAATATACGTATATGTCTGCAGAAGTACGACAGTATTTGCAGAAGCTGAACAATACCGATGTCCCTTAAAGGTTGGAGGAAAAATAATATCGCAAAGAGAATTAACGTTATTTCGATATGGACAAAGAGAATAAACTGATACTATATAAGGATGAGGAAGGCAGGGTGAGCGTGAACACTCGCTTTGCTGATGAGGATGTGTGGTTGACACAGGCGCAACTGGTAGAGATTTACCAATCGAGTAAATCGAATATCAGTGAGCATTTGACAAACATCTTTGCAGACAAGGAACTTGAGCAAGATGCAGTTGTTCGGAAATTCCGAACAACTGCTGCAGATGGTAAAAACTACCAAGTTTTGCATTACAATCTCGACGTAATCATCGCCTTGGGATATCGTGTGCAGTCGCCTATAGCAGTGAGATTTCGCCGATGGGCAACACAGCGACTGCATGAGTATATTCAGAAGGGATTCACGATGGACGATGAGCGACTGAAGCAGGGAGGAAACCGCTATTTCCGTGAATTGCTGCAGCGCATACGTGACATCCGAAGCAGCGAGCGGAACTTCTATCAGCAGGTGACGGACATCTACGCCACATCGACAGACTATGATCCACGTGCCAAGATGACCAAGCTGTTTTTCGCCACCGTTCAGAACAAGATGCACTATGCCGTGCATGAACATACGGCAGCAGAGTTGATCTATGAACGGGTGGATAACGAGAAACCCTTTGTTGGGATGACGAACTTCAAGGGGAACTATGTGACGCGCGATGATGTAAAGATAGCAAAGAACTACCTCACGGAGTTGGAGCTACAGCGTCTGAACCTGCTAACTTCTCAATTTTTGGACTATGCAGAATTCCAAGCTTTGGAGCAGAATCCGATGACGATGGCTGACTGGATTGCAGCATTGGATGACCAGATATTGCGACTGAGGAAGAATATTCTGGAAGGGAGTGGTACCGTATCGCACCAAGAGGCCATTGAGAAGGCTGAACGAGAGTTTGAAATCTATCGTGAGCGAGAGATGCGAATGCTGGAAAGTGATTTTGATAAAGCCGTGAAGCGGCTGAAGAATCTGAAAGATGATAACGATATGGATGAAGATTACAACGATAACAAGTAAAGATATAACGCATGATATTTGGAAAAAAGATAAAAGAGCTCAGGGAAGAGCGCGGGCTGGTGCAGCGACAACTGTCTGCAGCACTGGAGATTGACACGCCCATGTATAGTAAGATTGAACGTGGAGAGCGGAAGGCGAAGCGGAGCCAGATACCTATCATGGCCCAAATGTTTGAAGTAGACGAGAAGGAACTGCTGACAATCTGGCTGGCTGACAAAGTGCTAGACACTGTAGAAGGCGAGGAAGAGGTAAAGCATGAGGCTGTAGCGTATGCACAGAGAGAAATGCAGTCAGAGGTGGGATAATTCCGAGATTGGAATAGGAGGATATCGATGGACTTTTTCGATTATATCATCAATAGGAATGCTGCACAGAAAGAGAATCCGGGCCAGTTGTCTTCATATAGAGAGGCTGCGGAACTGATATGTATGTGTTGGAATGAGTTGGACATGCGTTTCATAGAGCCATATCTTGATGAGAACGTGACATGGAAAGGTGGAGTGCCGCATAAAGTCATAAATGGGAAGGAGAATTTTCTGAAGTTGATGGCTCAAGTGTTTGACTCGCTTGAATACTCGAAAAAGAGTTATAGAGCGGATGTTGACGGGGCTGGAGATCGAGCTGTTGCTATTGTTACCGTTGACGGCGAGTATCAAGATATGATGCATCGTCTAAAAATTGAGGATGGTATTATCAAGGAAATCGAAGTAACACCATCGGGGTACTGGTGGTTAAAACAATTTGGCGGAAAATCCCCTTTTGGGGTCGTAAGTCAGACTTCGTTACATGAACAAGCCGCAGCTGTGGCAGCAATAGAACAATATGTGAAAACGGAACTGGGTAACAAGGATATCACATGGGCCACTCCTTACGAATTGAAGAATTCGCATTGCCAACTATCGTTTGCATGCGACGGTTTGTCGTATGACGTGTTGGTGGAGATTCATAGCTTTGACGATGACAAATGCCGCTTTGTGATGTACTCGGAGTACAATGGCCTTATAGCAGGTTGCAAAGAGAATGACCATATACCTTGTATTCTAGCCCTCAATGAAGATCAGGAGTTTGTAAGTCTGACATTATTAGAGGATATGGACGTGAGGATGCAGAAGTTGAGGGCAAAGGGTATGAACGAATGGACATTCAGAGGGTTGTTCAAGACAAAGGCACAGTTGAGTCGGCTCGTTATTACCAAGGACTATAAAGTATTATTACCAGATTATAATGACATCGAAATAAGGATGGAACCATTGGTAAAAGCTGTGTATCTTTTGTTTTTGAAGTATCCAAAAGGAATCATTTTTAAAGAACTGGCTGATTACAGGGAAGAACTGCTTGATATCTACAAGGGGTTGAAACCAATGGGGTTGAGTGAACGAACCATTCAAAGTATTGAGGATGTAACAAATCCGTTGCTTAATTCTATTAATGAGAAGTGTGCTCGAATACGATCTGCATTTATCAAGGAGTTTGATGAAGGACTAGCGAAAAATTACTTTGTGACCGGAGAACGTGGTGAGGTTAAGAAGATTACATTACCACGCGATTTGGTTATTTGGGAATAATATGAATGGTTGGTATTTATGTGGAACTGCTTAATGGCATAGTCAAGATGAAGAGATAACATGATGAAAGTAATATTCCTCGACTTTGATGGTGTAATGGATACTGCATATTACGACCACATTCTTGCCAAGGAAGGTAAACCTGGCAATGACGAGTATGGAATAATCTTTGACCCAAATAGTGTCAAGAATCTAAAGTACATCATTGACAAAACAGGTGCAGACATTGTTGTGACATCCTCTTGGAAGTATATGATGAACTATCGGGATTTTTGGGAAATGTGGAAAGCAAGAGAGTTACCTGGCTTTATAACAGATGTAACTCCTAATATTCATGGATGCCGTTGCCGAGGGGATGAGATTGATGCTTGGCTGGAGGAATGCAAGTCGTATTGCCAATACGTAATATTGGATGATTTGACAGCCAACAATTTCAACAGTCATCAAATACCTAGGCTACTGATTGTTAATCCATTTTATGGCATAGATGAGGAAATCGCAGAGAGGGCAATATATCTGCTTAATCAGAGCAACAAACCATTTGACTATTCTGAATTGCGGAGTTTTAGCATAAACCGTTGGCCAGAAGGGATGGGAACGACTCATGGCATGGAGCATTGGGATAGAGTCGCCAAGTTTGGCCAGATGCTATATCAAGAGGGTGCTGATATGGATGTTATACTGGCTTTTGCCTATCTTCATGACTCTGAAAGGCAGAATAATGCAGTAGATGACGAACATGGTTTAAGGGCTTCTGCGTTTATTGACACTATCCGTTATACTGAGCTTAGAGCGTTGAGTAATGAGCAGATTGCCAAACTGAAACGAGCATGCGAGTTGCATACTATTGAACATAGAACAGGTGACATAACAATAGACACTTGCTTTGATGCCGATAGAATGGATTTACTAAGAGTTGGTATCATTCCAGATCCCATACGAATGGCGACTAAACGAGGAGCAGAATTGGTGGCAGATCCATATTACGAAAAGTATTATCATGAAATCTGTAATGAATAGGAGATTGAAGAATAAAATGCTGATATTACTATTTATCATTGCAGTATTGATAGTGGCAAAGATTACTTGGGTGTCATCTGCAACAAGTAATCATGGCTCTTTAGAAGGAGAACGAAAAGAGATTGTCCATCGGGCGAACTATCTCACCTCAATGGTCTGCACTACTCCACAGGACTTACTCAACGAAATGCCAAGTGGTATTGGTGAGCAGTTCCAAGGTGAGTGGGCTTTATACACATGTTCCATGACATCTGCAGCATTGGCAAATATTGCCATTCTTTACCCTCAGAATAAGGAACTATCCATCAAGTTCATTGGGCAGATAATAGATATTGCGATGTCCGAAGAAATACGGGAATACGACAGGTTACGCTGGAGAGAAGACCCGATGGATGGTATCTATGGGAATCTGAGCCACATCTCATATTATAGCCATTTAGCATGGATGATTAGCAGATACAAGCAGATAGGGGGTGATAGCAAATATGACGGACAATACCATACACTCTGCAGGTCAATGAATCGAAGGATTCGCCAGAGTCCTATAATGAATCTGCCTACATATCCTGGAGAATCCATCTATATACCCGATATGTTGGTGGCAATAGTGGCATTGCACAACTACAGCTGTCAATATAATGGTGAGTATAGTTCAACCGTTAAGCTTTGGATTGAAAGGGCAAAGAAAGAATGGATTGACAAAGAAACAGGACTATTGGCATCATTTCTTGTACAGAATGGAAATAGCGCAGAGATTGAGCCACCGGTGAAAGGCTCATATTCTGCATTGAATTGTTACTATCTGTCATTGGTAGATCCTGATTTTGCTAAGGAACAGTATGAATGTCTTAAAAAGAACTTCAAGCAAACCTTCCCATTTGCAGGCTTGAAAGAATACCATGACCGTACTTGCTTGTTCGGTATGGATATTGATGCAGGTCCGATTATTTTCAATCTCAGCCCATCTGGGACAGGTTTCGTCATCGGAGCTGCAACAAGTCTTGGAGATACGGAATTCAGAAACCAGTTGTTGAAAACAGCAGAGATTGGTGGAAGTACTGTTACGTGGTTTGGCAAGAGCCATTACCTATTAGCGAATATTGCCTTAGTAGGTGAAGCAATAATTCTTGCCATGAGGACTTCTGCACCACAAACACGAATGTAATCTAAACCCCAGTTCGTCGTTGTAACGAACTGGGGTTAGCAGTACATTTAGTAGACTCTGAACTGTAGATTGCCTGCAATCAGCAAGGCTATCGTCATGAATGTCACAAACAAGCAGAATCCGAAGATGCCAAGAAGCCATGCAAACACTTTGGATGTACACCAAAAACCGCTATGCGACAAGACTTTGGACAGATCTTCGTTGAAATTTGCGAGCTGCTTCTGTGTTTCTGTAGCAAAGTTGCCTGCGGTTTCTTTCTCCCTATCCAGGAAATCATCAATCCTGAAGCGTAGTTCCTCGGACAACTCCTTACGGAAATCCAACAAGAGCTTGTAGTGATCATCAAAGATCTTGCCCACCTCTTTCATGGATTCCTCGGAGATATTGCTTGTAATCCCTATCCGAGTCACGTCATCGACGAACTGCTTCGATTCCTTGATGATGTTCTCGTACGTGTTCAAGACATTACCGAAATCCTCGTTCGCTTTTTTGAAGCGGTGGTTGCCCTCGTCTATCAGACTGACGGCATTCTTCATTACCAACAGGTCTGCGGACAGTTCTTCAAGAAACTTGTCAAGGCTCGCTGTCCTATCCTGCACATCTTTCTCCTTCTCGGCCTTCTGGTCGAGCTCATTCATTTTGGCCTCCAGGTCGAGGCCGGATTTTACAAATCTATTCTTCATTTTTTCAACTTTATATATTTACCAGTGAATACCACGCGAGCGGCGTATATGCATGCCGAAGGCCTTCAGAGCACAGCGGTAAGCCCATGCAATATCGTCCTCGTCTTCTTTTCTTCCCCAACCGGATTCGGGCGCATTTCCTCCGCCACCACATGACTCCGAAATCTCCGTAGCTGCATCTACATAGTTCGCAAACAGCAGCAGAGCCGTATGCTGGACGTCGGTGAGGGTTGACCAGAGCACATCATCGGGCAATGCCGTTTCTTTCATCAGTACATTATCAGCCTTTTCAGGGATGTCAATAGCATAGTTCCTGCCGTTCCATTCGATGTCGTGGTGAACCATGACAGGCTGCTGTTTCGTTGGCTCTGACATTGTGGGGCGCAACGGCATCTGCTTGGGCGATGACAGTTGCTTCGGCTGCGTAACTTTTGCTGTAACAGGTGCGGCAGGACGGGTTGTAGGCTGTGGTTTCTTCGGAACCATTGTCTGAGCATGAATGCTCTTGTCCTGATGCAGTTTCTCCCAAATCGCTCTCAGGCGTGATGGTGTGAGGCTTCTCTTGTGCCCCAACAGTGTAGACTTGTATGTGGAGTTACCCTTCTTGATGGAGTAACCGCGAACTTTGCCGATACTGTCACGCATGACGTTGACCCCATAGCCCTTTGCTTTCAGCTTCGCCTCGTAGGTATTGAAGTCGAAAGAGTCCATTTCCTTCAGTGCCTCGATGCAGGCATTGGTTATCTCGTCGATGTTCCACTCTCGCTTGACCATCGACTGAACCCACCCACGCTGCTCGTTGATTTTGTTCGCAGCCATCGTGGCCCGCTTGCCAATCATGTACTCGTTGTTTACGTTGCCGTCCATGTCGATGCGGTTGGCATTGATGTGAAGGTGGAGTATCTGGCTCTTACTGTCGTGGTGGAGTGACACGACGTACTGACTGTTGGCAAGGTGAGTATGCGGGGCATCGTCCTCCCTGTCCGGGCGTTTAAGACTAACGGCATCGAACTCGCGGATGAAGTCGTCTGCGAGTTTCTGCCAGTCTTCCATCGTCCACCCTTCCGTCTCTTCCTTGGCAGGGGACAATTCAATTCGTATCGAGGTGTTCTTGATGCGGCGATGTCCCTGTAGCTTCTCCTTGAACTGTGCCTGATGGAGCATCATCCTCGACCAAATAGAGGATGTTGTGAGTCCTTCAGGCAGGTGACCAACCTTCACTATCTCAGCAAGCTCCTTGTCGGCTGAGTATCTGACGGCATTACTGCCGTGCGTGATATTATTTGCTTTTGCTATCATGGCTGTGTAAGTTTTAGTCCTTCATCTGCTCAAGAATGGTGTCCCACTGTTCAATGATGTTGTTGATGGCCAGGATCCACTCACGCATGAAATCAGGGTCGTTGAAGTAGTTCCTGATCTGTTCCTGCGTCTTACCCTTCAAGGCACTGCGGATATGGACCAAGTCACCACGAGCATCGGAGAGGCTCTTATATGCCTCAATCTCACGTTCGGTCAGGTGCAGTTTCGTTTCATTACCGATAAAACGCTTACGGCTATACTCACTTACAGACAAGCCACAGGCTTCTGCATTCTTCAGCCCGATGGCATACTCTTCATCGTTGACACGGAAGTCAACGTGGCGGTCGCGATTGGCAACCTTTTCATTCTTGTTATTCTGTTTCATATTTCAACATTTACGTTCAATCATCTTTTCAATCAGTGGTCAGCCCAATGCGAGCTTGCGAGCGTTCAAGAATCCAATCGGAAGTACAAAAGGGTGCGCGCTTTTTGTACGACATTGGAACTTCTTGCAATACGGAACGTTTCTTTGTGTACGACATTCCACAAAGCTTCCGGCACAGTGCCTGCTACGCATAAACTGACTATTTCGTCTTACTTGGGCATCTCGTTTAGTTCGTCTATCACCTTGTCACTAACACTGTGGTATTGCGGAACAGGAGGCAGTTGGTAAACAGACTGGTCAGTTCCGTTGCTTGTTGGCTCTTGCGTCTTCATGGGCGCTTGTCCTTGAGATGAGGGCTGCTGGGACTTAGAGTGCGGAGTCACAGGTTGCTGTTGGTTGGGGATATTCCCATCCTGCACATCAGTTGCCAACTGTCCTGACGGTGTAGGTCCCTCTGACGTACCAGCTGCATTGCCATTGGCATTAGCAGGTACATTGACGGGTGCGGAATTACCCTCTGGGAAACGATCCTTCATCGGAACATAGTAGGGATTGACAATCATCTGCCCGTTGATATACCAGGCAGAGACGCACAGCAGGGTATGAATGCTGGTGCGGTTGTTCTGTGTCGTTGAGACAATACCCAACCCGTTCATCGTGTCAAGAACTCTGGAAACGGTCTTGCGGTCACACTTCCATAGACGGGATAGTTCAACCTCAGAAATGACAACCTGGCCGATATGGACAGTGGTTGTGAATCCCTTCTGCTCATATTTATGTTCAGCTGTCGCTACGCGCTCAACGAGTGACATCAGGGCTTTCATGCGGTCGATGCCGTACTTGCTTGTTGCAAGGAATCTCGCCTGACTCTCAGACAGGACGAGACAATAGAAAGTTTCTTTTTTCATGTTTATACTATTTTCAATTTACTCAGCTATGTTTTGAAATTTTACAGTGCTGATCATCTAAATGGGGCTCTGGTTCCTGTTCTATATCCTCATCGTACATGACAGACATTACGCGGTTCTTCCTTATCCATTCAAGAATATCCGCTTTCTCAAAATAGATCATCTTGCCGTTTGGCCGATAGAAAGAGATACTCCTGTCGGATGTCATTTTGTAGAGTGAACTGCGGGCTATGTCCATGAAGCGGGCTGCCTCTTCCACTGATAATACTTCCTTGGCATTGTCAAGGCTGTCCTCCACAGCGTCCATGCGTTTCTGGAGTTCTTCAATCTGCCTTTGCAGGCGGCTGTCCTTTCGGACGTTTTTTTGCTGTACCATATTTCTTCTAGTTTAGTTTGTTAATTACCTTTGTGGCTATCGGATGGCTACTGCCGACCTTATTTCGATTTGTTACAATCGGAAAACCGGGCACAAAGGTATATCAAAGCATTCAGACATGGGGCCTGTGAAAATTTTAATTCATTTTTTAACACTATCCAAAACAGTATGAGGACAAAAGGAACTTGTGAGGCATTGGCAGTGGTGTCTTCAGCCAAAGAATCCACTTTCCATTACCATCAATCATAGTTGTCATCTGACTATTCTCTGTTTCAAAATCAAAGTCTATATATGAAATAGTACCAACTACATTATTATATATAAGGACACCTGCTGACATCAGGTTGAGGATGCAGTCTTTAATCTTGTCAGGGCTTCTCAAACGTTAAAATTTAAAATATAATTTTCTCATACGTCCTGTTTCGTCCAGATGTGTTACCTTTGCCGCCAAATTTGTAAATCAACACAAAAATTATACAGACTATGGAAGTTATATCAATTGAACGCAGCACCTACGAGGAGCTGCTGACGAGCTTCAACAGCTTCGTCGCACAGATGAAGGCGATGGCCTGCAGAGGCAACGACAAAAAGTTGGGCGATTGGCTCGACAACCAGGACGTGTGTCAGATACTGAACATCAGCCCGAGAACATTACAGACGCTCCGTGACAACGGGACGTTGGCCTTCTCACAAATCAACCACAAGGTTTACTACAAGCCCGAGGACGTAAAGAAGATTCTCTCTGTAGTAGAAGACAGGAAGAAATCTCAGTGTATGAACTTAAAGCATAGTGCCTATGAACGAACTGATCATGCCGCATAATGTTGGAGTGAAGAATGTGCTGGAAAGTATGAAAGAGTTGCTTGCACTTTACAAGAACGTTACTGGCAATTATCGTCCAATGCTTGACAGAGAGCGTTACCTCACAGACAAGGAAGTCTCTGAAATCCTGAAGGTCAGCCGACGGACACTACAAGAGTATCGTAATGAAGGAATTTTGCCATACATCCCTCTTGGCGGAAAAATCCTCTACCGCGAGAGCGACCTGGAAGAACTCTTGGAGAAGCACTATCACCCTGCTTATCGTACAATGGATAAGTAGTGATTCCTTTCCAAGGTTGAATTAATGCAGAAAGACGGGAGCCTGAGACCAATCAGTACTTCCGTCTTTCTCTTTCTATTGAAATGTCACAGGCCGTAGTCAAGATTTATCTGCAACATTATAAGGTGTTTCTATGAATCTCTTTTCGGAGTCTTCAAAACATTCGTCAAGACTGTCTGCTAACTTCTGCATATCCTCACGCTGTTTCTGCATGGTGATCTCTGCGTATATCTGAGTTGTCTCAATATGGGTATGTCCCAACATCTTGCTAATGCTCTCTATAGGAACATTATTGCTCAGACAAACTTGGGTAGCAAAAGTATGGCGGGCATCATAGTATCGTAAATGCTGGTTGAAGTTACCTTGTTTCTCAATCATCTTGAGTGTCTTACAAATGCAGGTAGTTGTCGGGACAAAGAACACGTGCCCGTCCTTGCCTTCGCCCTTGTATTTCTCAATGATACGCCGTGGAATGTCAAGCAGAGGAATGACACAATCCGTATCAGTCTTTTGACGGGCGATGTGAATCCATTGGCTTCCGTCTTTGTTCGTCTTGATGTCACTCTCTTTGAGATTGGCGAGGTCAGCCCTGCCAATGCCGGTAAAGCAGCTGAACACAAAAAGGTCTCTTGTATGGCAGAGACGGTAGGTGTTCAGTTCAAGTGCCATCATCTTATGAAGGTTCTCCATCGTCAGATAGTGGTGGTTGGATTTCACTTTGTGGTATTTGAATCCTGCAAACGGGTCTCTGCGGATAATCTTTTTCTTGACAGCCTGACGTACTATCAGATGCAGCCTTGCAATAAAGCCATTGACTGTACTTGGCACCATGCGCAGTGTCGTTGACAGATAGAAATCGAAATCTACCATGAACTGATAACCCAGTTCTTTGACGGAGATGTCATCCCTATCGTATTTGATGACAATAAAGTCGCGGAGAATGGGGAGTGTACGCTTAAACTTCTGAAATGAGGCTGCACATCGGTCTATCCCTATGCGTTTCTTATATTCGTCATTGTAGTCTGCCAAGAGTTCGAGCAGACCGTCTTTCTGGGAGTCCGTATCAAGGATGGCATTCTTTATGACTTCAGCAGAAACATAACCAATACCCGCAAGATTCCGCTTATATGCCTCTTCCCCCTTTGCCATTAGGTCGTCGAGTTGCGTATTCAAACGCTTGATGTCCATCTTCTCCTCTGGTGTTAGGACTTCTAGTATTTTCCCAGAAGCGAAAGCCCTGCCTGTAGAGGGATTCCAAAGACATGGGTCAATCTCATAGCTCGTTGAATATTGGCATGCCTTTCCGTCAATGGTGATTCTGCCCATAATCAGACACTTGCCGTTCTTTTTCATCTTCTGACGGTTGATGTAAAAAAGTTGCTTGAATGTACTACGCATACTTTATCCTCCTATAGTTCAATGACAGACTTCTTTTTCTTTCCCAGTCTTGGCTTCTGATGGCGCTGGCTGTAGTCACGCAATATCCGCGATGGTGGAAGCTCGATTCCCGCAAGAGAGAAATTCTTGTCGATACAACTGCCCAACGATCGTACATCATCAGCAATCTTTCTTTCTGTTACCTTTGCATAGTGCTGGGTAATGTATATACTGCAATGTCCCATGATTTTGCTGACAGTCTCGATAGGGATGCCATTCCCTAAGCAGATTGTTGTACCGAATGTATGTCGGGCCTGATGATATGAGAAGAAATGACCAAGTTTGCATTTATCTGCAATGGTCTTCAGATGTAAACGTATAGTTGTATAGGACGGCATAGGGAAAAGATGTCCGTCTTTGTCAATACCCTTATATTTGTCGATAAGAGTAATGGGAATATCCGTTAGTCTCACATTCTCGGGAGTACCTGTCTTATGGCGTTTTAACTGAAGCCAGATAGTTTCATCTGCTTGTTTTACGATGTTGGAGTCTGTAAGCATACGCATGTCGCAATAGCATACACCTGTAAGGGCAGAGAATACGAACAAATCTCTAGCAAGAATATCACTGGGATGGTCAAGTTCCACCGTCATCACTTTCTTCAATTCATCCATCTCCAGGTAGCGTTTCGTCTGCTTGGGGCATTCTGATTTGAAGCCCTTGAATGGATTTGACGGGACAAGTCCACGACAAGTAGCCATATTCATCAGTTTCTTCAGCACTTTCAGATAGGCTATTCTCGTTGCGGGTTTGTACTTGCATTTGATTTTCAGATAAAGGTCATACTCATCTATGAACATCATATCCAACTGCTTGAGAGGTACGTCTGAAACTTTCTTCTTGCTGTGAATGTACTTTTCAAGACCCCGATAGACTTTGTCGTAGATGAGGTAGGTGTTTTGGGTACGGTTCACACCGACACATAGAGCCAGTTCCTCATTATGCGATTTGAAAAGTTTGAGCAGTGTCATCTGCACAGCCGCTATTCCCTGAAAGGCATTCTTCAGGTCTTCGGCTGAGAACTTCTGCCCATCTTCCAGAAATTCATTAAACCGATAACGGAGCAATAACAGTAGCTTTTCTATTTCCCTGTTGGTTGACGTCGCCACCTTGCTCTTTCCAGTACAACGTTGAGAAGTGGCATTCCAGATTTTGGAATCCACTTTCATCTTGCACGAGAACTGTGCCGTTGAGTTGTAACGTCCCTTGATGGAAATCCTTCCCATCAGCGGACACATGTCCTTTTCGCTTTGCTCGTTTCTTTTGAGGTAGAGCAGCACCTTCATTTCTGTTTTCATACTCGTCAATTTTTGAGGTTGCAAAATTACTTTATCTCACTCATATTGACAAATTGAAAACATAGCAGAACAGTGAAGAAAAAACCGCGATAGTTAAACTTTCATAATGCCCGTTTTAGATGTGCCATTCTTCGCAGAATTGCTTGTTTTCGGGCATGTCAGAACACAATTTAATTACCTGCAAAATAGGTAATGATTTGGTAGCGGATTGCTCTCAACGGTCATCACAGCATTGCTATTTGCTCTTCTGCGCAAATCGAGGAAGAATGCTGATTTTCAGCGACTTCCGGTTTTTATTTCCTCATTCTTCCAAAATCTGAAACCATCCTTGAAAGTTCACTTATATCCGTGTTCCTTACAATAGTCGATAGCTGGCTGATAGCCTTGGAAGGTAGCTTTGTTAATCCACTTTAACCCTTTGCGCTCATCTTTCGGTACGCCTGTGCTATTCATCAGAAACCAGCCATTCTTTCAGAAATTGAAATTTAACTAAAAGAGTTAGTCAAACTTTCCATTCTCGTTTTCTTCCTGGAATTGTGTCCACGTCTTGCCTGTGGCTTTCTTGAAGAACCGCATCAGATGTGAAGGCTCTGAGAAGTGGAAGTCGTAGGCAATCTCGCTGACCGTCT
>ODAI013755462.1_pt1 | contig 49132 bp, 42 predicted proteins | sample 1539321 | NCBI WGS metagenome assembly ODAI01 (sample SAMN02144231, study PRJEB22623) | gut metagenome | biome: sheep rumen | host: Ovis aries | place: New Zealand
ACGAAAATAGCTACTTGCTCATGTAAGTTTAGGTCTTCGATAAATAACAAAATATAAATACAAGTATTTAATTTTGTTATTTATCAATCCCTTTAGATATCCAGGTTTTTAACAAACTGAGCATTTTCCTCGATAAATTCCCTACGGGGCTCAACCTTATCTCCCATAAGGGTTGTAAAGGTTACGTCAAGTTCAGAGCGCATCTCTTCATCGTAGTTTACGCGAAGAAGGATTCTTCTCTCGGGATCCATAGTTGTCTCCCAAAGCTGCTCCGCATCCATCTCTCCAAGTCCTTTGTATCGCTGGATTTTGTTGGTCTGGTCACGTCCGACTTCATTTAAGATACTGTCAAGCTCTTCGTCGCTGTATGCATACCAGACTTTTTTATTTTTCTCAAGTTTGTAAAGAGGGGGCTTAGCCAAAAATACATGTCCCTGTTTAATAAGCTCCGGCATAAATCTATAGATAAATGTAAGGAGCAAGGTGCTGATATGTGCACCATCAACATCCGCATCGGTCATCAGGATTATCTTGTTGTAACGAAGCTTCGTAATATCGAAATCCTCGTTAATACCTGTACCGAAAGCTGTGATCATCGCGCGTATTTCAGCATTTCCGTAGATGTGATCGAGTCTTGCCTTTTCTACGTTTAAGATTTTTCCTCTAAGAGGAAGTATTGCCTGCGTAGCTCTCGATCTTGCGGTTTTTGCGCTTCCACCCGCAGAATCTCCCTCTACGATATAAATCTCGCAGTTTTCAGGATTTTTATCCGAGCAGTCAGCAAGCTTTCCGGGAAGTCCCATACCATCAAGAACAGTCTTACGTCTTGTAAGATCTCTGGCTTTTCTTGCGGCCTCTCTTGCGCGCTGCGCAAGTACGGACTTTTCGCAGATTGCTTTTGCTACCACCGGATTCTGCTCAAGGAATATTGTAAGCTTTTCGGTTACAATATTATCAACCGCACCTCTTGCTTCACTATTTCCGAGCTTTTGCTTGGTCTGTCCTTCAAACTGAGGGTCTTCTATCTTTACGCTGATAATAGCGGTAAGTCCTTCTCTTATATCATCTCCTGAAAGATTGGGCTCACTGTCTTTTAATATCTTGCTTCCTCTGGCATAATCATTGAATGTCTTTGTAAGGGCATTTCTAAATCCCTGAAGATGTGTACCGCCTTCGGGAGTATTAATATTGTTTACAAAAGAGAATACGCTTTCGTTGAAGGAATCGTTATGTTGGAAAGCGACTTCTACGTATACGCCGTTTTTCTCGCCTTCAAAATACAAAACATCTTCGTAAAGCGCTGTCTTGCTTCTGTTAAGGTAAGTAACATATTCCTTGATTCCGCCTTCGTAGTGGAATTCACGGTACTTTGATTTTTTCTTCTTCTCCTCGGAAGCAGTATCAGAGTTTGTCTGTCCTTCTCCGCTCTCAGAAGAATTGGCAGATTCGTACACTCCCTCTTTTTTCTGCTCTTCAACATCAGCTTCAGCTCTTCCGATAAGATCTGAAATCTGAGATTCTTCAAGGTCTTTTCCAAGAGCAGCTTCCTTGGCTTCTTCGATCATACTGTCTGTGATGAAAGACTTTGAATGTTCTTCATCTCTTTCATCTTTAAGGATAATGCGAAGTCCCTTTGTAAGGAAAGCCATCTCTCTGAGTCTTACTTTTAAGATATCAAAATCAAAGATGGTAGTTTCGGTAAATATTTCCTTGTCGGGAAGGAAAGTAACTTTTGTACCGGTTTCTTCTTTATCGCAGTCTCCGATTACCTTAAGGTCGTAACTCTTTTTACCTCTTTCATAGCGCTGTTTATAAATCTTTCCGCCGTTTTTTATCTCAACTTCAAGCCACTCTGAAAGCGCGTTAACAACAGACGCACCTACTCCGTGAAGTCCGCCGGAAACCTTATAACCGCCACCGCCGAATTTACCGCCGGCGTGAAGGATGGTAAATACAACCTCTACCGCGGGCAGTCCTGCTTTGTGGTTGATACCAACGGGAATACCACGTCCATTATCCGTTACGGTACATGAATTATCATTGTTTAAAGTAACGGTAATTGTATTACAATATCCTGCAAGAGCTTCATCAACCGAATTGTCTACAATCTCATAAACAAGATGATGAAGACCGCGGCTTGCCGTAGTACCGATATACATTCCGGGACGCTTTCTTACTGCTTCAAGTCCCTCAAGAATCTGAATCTGGTCAGCGCCGTATTCATTTTCAACCGATGTGTTGTTAAGACTTTCTTCGCTCATTTTTATTTCCTTTTCTTTAAAATCCAAATCTGTTAATTCGATTTAAGACTGACAACTCCGTCACAAACTTCATATACTTTATTGATAGTAAATCTTCCGTCTACAAACTCCTCAAGTCCGGTACATGTGATGATGGTCTGTATATCTCCTATACTGTCTAAAAGATAATTCTGTCTCTTACTGTCAAGCTCCGACAAAACATCGTCAAGTAAAAGAATAGGTGTATCTTTTGTAATATTTTTTACTATCTCTATTTCCGAAAGCTTTAAGGATAAGGCTGCTGTTCTTTGCTGGCCCTGAGATCCGAATTTTCTGATATCGACTCCTTCTATTTCAAAGGAAAAATCATCTCTGTGAGGTCCGACTGAAGTAACCTTGCTCTTTATATCTCTTTCATGATTTGCCTTCAACTTTTCGGCAAATTCTTCTTCGGTAGTATCAGGCTCATATATAACCTTAATACTTTCCTTTCCTCCGGACAGTTTTTTATGAATATCGTAAATGATATCTCCGAGCTGCCCGACAAACTGCCTTCTTCTTTCGATGACCTTACTTCCGTAACTTATAAGCTGGTCATCCCAAATAGGCAGAGTATCCTTAAGCTGAGGATTAAAATATAAATCTTTAAGAAGCTGATTTCTTTGATTTACGATTTTATTATAATTATTAAGATTATAAAGATAAAAATTATCAAGCTGACAAAGCTCCATATCAATGAATTTTCTACGATATGAAGGCCCATTCTTTATAATATTTAAATCTTCCGGTGAAAAAAATACTACATTACAAAGCCCCATCAGATCAGTGGCTTTTTTTATCTTTTGACCGTCTATTGCGATGCCCTTTGATTTAGAGCTTCTAAGATGCATATCAACTTTAGAAGATACTCCGCCTTTTTCAAGGTAAGTTCGTATATGAGCTTCACTGCATCCGAATCTTACAATCTCACTGTCCTTGCTTCCTCTGTGAGATTTTGTGGTAGCGGCAACATAGATAGCTTCAAGTATATTTGTTTTTCCCTGAGCATTATCTCCAAAAAGGATATTTGTTCCTTTATCAAAATCAAGCTCAAGAGCTTCGTAATTTCTGTAATCAGTAAGCTCAATTCTATTGATTATCATCAGTTCACCGCTTTAATAACATATTCTTTTCCGTCATACTCAAATTTATCACCGTCAAAAAGCTTACGGCCACGTCTTGTATCAACCTCTCCGTTTACCTTTACTTTTCCATCCTGGATGATAAATTTTGCATCAACTCCGGACATAGTAACTCCGGCAAGCTTAAGAGCCTGCCCGAGTTTTATAAATTCATCTTTTATATTTACTGTTGTCATCAAAGAATCCCATCCTAATACAATCAAATAGCTTTTAAGCTATTCGTTCGAGCGAGTGCGTTGTCACGAAGTGACATTTTTTCATTACGCACGAGTTTTATAATTAACAGTTTCATTTATGAAACTGTTGTAAAGTTAACGGGAAGAACTACATAGATATAGCTTTCTTCTTCGTTTTTGATAAAGCAAGGAGCCTTAGCGTTAACCATATAAAGATCAATGGTATCGTCCTCGATAACTCTGAGTGCATCAAGTAAGAATTTAGGATTGAAAGCAATCATAATATCCTTACCGGTTTTTTCGATATCAAGGTCTTCATTCATACTTCCGACAATAGAATTAATGGACATTGTAACCATATCGTCTTTTATGTTTAAAACAATAGGCTTCTTATCTCCCTCTTTTACAAGAAGACAAGCTCTGTCGATACAATCAACAAGGTCTTTTCTGTTAATTGAAACCTTTGTCTCATAATTTGAATAGCTCATCTTATCGATATCAAAGAATTCTCCGTCGATAAGTCTTGATACAACCTTTGTATTTCCAAATTCAAAGATTATATGATTTGAACTGAAGGAAATCTCGATATCATCTTCAGCTCCTCCGGTAACGATTTTACTGATCTCATTAAGGCTCTTACCGGGAACAATAACCTTTTCATTTTCATATTCATCACGAAGCTGGAGTCTTCTGATAGAGATTCTGTGACCATCAAGAGATGAAAGTCTCATATAATCTCCAAATACTTCAAAGAGTTCACCCTTTGTTGTCTGCTGTACAGAAGATCCCTCTCCTCCGTCTGCAACTGAAAAGATTGTCTGCTTAACAATATCTCTGAAATTAAGCTGACTTAAAATAATAGAATTGTTCTTTTCTATCTCGGGAAGATATGTATAGTCTTCTCCGGATTTACCGATAATAGTAAAGTGTGCTTTTCCGCAGGTGATAAGAGTTTTATAATTCTGGTCTACATCTATAGTAATATTATCATCAGGAAGCTTTCTAACTATTTCAGAAAAAATCTTTGCATCTAAAGCAACAATTCCTCTTTCAATTATCTGTCCTTCAATGATGGTCTCAATTCCAAGTTCGGTATCATTACCGGTAAGGGAAATAATATCTCTGGTGGTATTGATAAGAATACATTCAAGAATAGACATTGTACTTCTGTTAGGAACGGCCTTTGATACAATATTTACTCCGTTAAGAAGATTAGATTTACTACATATGAATTTCATGAGTATGCTCCTTAGAAGAAAATAATTTATAAACAGTAGCGAAAAAACATCTTTCCACAGCGAAAAACAGACCCTTTTATATATATAAATATAATAAGACTTAGTCTAAATAATAATAGGGGGTGTTGATACTGCGAAAAACCTTTTATATTATACTATTTTTCTGGAAAAAATTAAAGAAAAACACGTGGATTTGGCTCATATTTTTAAAGAATAAGTGGGAGTTAATCCACTATACCTTAAAATACCTAAAACCTCTTAAAAAGGCTTATAAACGCCAATCCACATGTTTTAATAGTTTTATACTTTAATTATCCACAAAGTAATCCAATACTTAATGAAAAAATTATATCAATAAGAGTTGTTTTAATGAGTTTCTTCTTATATATATTGTGTACAATTTTTTAAATATTTTATATTATGAAAGCTTTTTCTTTATCTCTTCGATTCTCATCTTTAGATTTTCATCTGTATGAAGATCATCCTGGATCTTATTGCAGCCGTGAATGATAGTAGTATGGTCCTTTTTGTTAAGCATCTTGGCTATACTTGTATAAGACATTGAAAGCATATCATAGCAAAGATACATAACAACCTGTCTCGGTAGAACGAATTCAGCATTTCTCTTAGGAGACATTATATCGGAGGATTTAATATCAAATACTTCGGAAACGGTATCAATAATATCTTTTGAATTAATGATCTTCTTTTCTGTATTTATGATATCCTTTAAAGCTTCCTGAGCTATTTCAAGAGTAGGATTGTTGGTTCTTGTAAGTTTAACGTAAGCAGCTACTTTATTTAAAGCACCTTCAAGCTCTCTGATATTTGATACAATATTTGTAGCAATGTATTGTATAATCTCATCGCTTACGGGAAATTCAAGCTTTTCTGCATTTTTTCTAAGGATTGCCATCCTTGTTTCATAGTCAGGATTCTTAATATCAACGGTCAGGCCCCAAAGGAATCTGGTCATAAATCTCTCTTCAAGGTTTTGAATCTCCTTGGGAGGTTTATCCGATGAAATAACAATCTGCTTATGAGCTTCATGTAAAGCGTTAAATGTGTGGAAGAATTCTTCCTGTGTTGAATCTTTTCCTATAATAAACTGAATATCGTCTACCATCAAAACATCAACGGTACGATATTTATCTCTAAGCTTAGACATAGAAGAAGCATCACCGAATCTGATAGATTCGATAACTTCATTGGTAAACTCTTCACTCGTTACATAGATAACCTTTTTATTAGGGTCTCTTTCTAAAATCATATGTCCGATTGAATGCATAAGGTGAGTCTTACCGAGTCCCGGATCACCGTAAATATATAAAGGGTTGTAAACCTCACCGGGAGAGTCTGCCACTGCAAGACATGCAGAATATGCAAGTTTGTTGTTACTTCCAACGACAAAATCCTCAAACTTATACTTAGGATTAAGATTTCCGGAATTAATAACGTTGTTGCTCTGAGAGGTATTTGAAGGATAAGTTACATTATTATTAGTTGTTTTATCTTCAACATCACTTTTTAAAACAAACTTAACATCATAATTGCTGCCGATAACTTCACTTATAATTACCTTAAAGCAGTTGGTAAACTTGTTTGTAATGTAATTAAACTGAAGAGTCTGATCCGACTGAATGATAATATAAACCGTATTATCTTGAGTTTTGTAGTATTCGAGGGGTTTAATCCATGTTTCGAAAGATGTATCCGTAAGAGTAAACTCATTTTTAAGAGTCTCGCAGATTTTAGTCCAGTTAGATTTAATAGGATCCATATCATTGCTCCGTTTTCATTACTTTGAACTTATTTTATTATATAGGAATACAAAATTCAAAGATTACTTATAACCCCCTGTGTATAAATCGATATCCACACCATGTGGATAACTGTGTTAAGCACATATATATGTGGATAAATATGTGAAGAGCGTGTATAAGTTATACCCAGATTTCGCTTCAATATATAGTGTTTTTATAAATTTTTTATAAATATATGCACTAATTGTTATGATTTACATAACCTTATCCACATTTCGTTGATTACTTGTGGATAAGTAAATAAATATCCCCATGCTGTGTATAACCCAGTGGAAAAGTTTTTTTTACGCTTTTTTTCTCTGTCTGTTTAAAGTGTAAAATAATAAAAATATGCTTATTTTTCTTAGATTTTAAGGGTTTTTGCTTGACACATTGTAATTTTTCTTTTAAAATCATTGTTGCTGTTCTTATAAATCTTTAGGATTTTATCTTTGAATAAGGAGGTATATATATTATGAAGATGACATTTCAGCCTAAGAAGCGTTCACACGCTAAGGTTCACGGTTTCAGAGCCAGAATGTCTACTCCCGGCGGAAGAAAAGTTCTTGCTGCAAGACGTGCAAAGGGTAGAAAGAAAATTTCAGCTTAATCCGGTAGGTCACAGTGATGTGGCCTATTCGTTTCTTTAAAGGATAGTTTAAAGAAATATGATATTTACAGAATCACTGAGAAAAAACATACAATTCCAAAACGTATATAAAAACGGAAAATCCTACGGCAACAAGCTTTTTGTTATGTATGTCCTTAAGAACGGCACGGAAGGAAATCGTATCGGTATCAGTGTAAGTAAAAAAGTCGGCAACAGTGTCATAAGACATCGCGTAAAGAGACTGGTGCTGGAAAATTACAGGCTACAGGAAAAAGTGTTTAATAGAGGTTTAGACATTGTAGTCATTGCGCGACCGGGTGCTGCCACCGCATCGTTTGTCGAGGTGGAGAGAGCACTGATGTATCTTGGAAATCGTCTTAATATTATTAATATTGATAATAATATAGAAGAATAGATTTCCGTGTTTGAAAGCATTTTATGGAATGCTACATTATGAAAAAAATACTAATCGCAGGAATCAGATTCTATCAAAGATATATTTCTCCATATAAAGGTGTGAAATGTCCTTATTTTCCGAGCTGTTCAGGCTATGCTGTAGAAGCAATTAGCGTACACGGCGCGTTTAAGGGATCATGCCTTGCTATATGGAGAATTTTGCGTTGTAATCCTTTTTCTCACGGCGGTTACGATCCCGTACCGGATAAAAAGATGAGGGGACACGGAAGATTCCTGCAAATGGAGGCTAAATGAACTTCGGTATTATTTTAAGCCAGAACAATGTACCTATTTTTAAGTATATTGTATGGGTACTTGGAAAAATCATGGAGGGAATCTTCTGGGTTCTTGACAAGATTGGTATTCCGAATATCGGTCTGGCAATCATTATCTTTACTATTGTAGTAAACGTTTTCATGCTTCCTCTTACTTATAAGCAGCAAAAGTTCTCTAAGTTATCTCAAAAGATCAACCCTGAGATCAAAGCTATTCAGAAGAAGTATGAAGGAAAAAAGGATCAGGATTCACAGCTTGCAATGAATAGTGAAGTTCAGGCTGTTTACGGAAAATACGGTATTTCACCTACCGGAAGCTGTCTGTTCCTTATTATCCAGATGCCTATCCTTTTCGCATTGTATCAGGTTATTTACCATGTACCCGGATATGTTGCAAAGGTAAGACAGGCATTTTATCCTCTTGTAGACAGCATTGTTGCAAATGACAAAGCAGTTGAGCTTATTAAAGGCTTCAAAAACTCTGCTATGTTTGCCAAGCAGTTTGACAATGCAAAGTTTACTCTTGAAAATACTGTAATTGACTGCTTAAACAGAGCATCAACCGCAGATTTTCAGGCTATCAGCGACAATTTTTCAACTCTTTCCGCTGATGTTGAACATACAAGCGGTTTACTTTCACACTACAACAGTTTCCTTGGACTTAACATCGGAAACACCCCTTGGTTCACCATCAGAAACATTGCTTTTTCAGACGGAAAGCTTGTAAGCATCGGACTTCTTATCGGAGCTGTTTTAATTCCACTCCTTGCCGGTGTAACCCAGTGGCTTAATGTTAAGCTTTCACCCCAGCCTCAGAACGACCCTTCAGACCAGGCTAATTCAATGGCTTCTTCCATGAAGATGATGAATTACTTTATGCCTCTTATGTCTGTATGGTTTTGCTTTACTCTTCCTGCAGGTATGGGACTTTACTGGATTGCCAGTGCTGTAGTCAGAGGAATCATCATGGTAGTTATGAACAAGCATATCGATAAGCTTGATTTCGATAAGCTTATTGCTCAGAATTCTACCAAGAATGCAAAGAAAATTGCTAAGCGTAAAGCTCAGCAGGAAAAGCTTGCAGCATATGCAAATATGAAGACAAGAAATATCAGCTCAAATGCTAATTCAAGTTCTTCAAATTCAAAGCCCATAGACAATAGAACTCAGTATGAGAAGAGAACAAGCGATATCGCCAAAAAGGCAACAAATATCTCTTCAAAAGAGTCTCCCTCAAGTTCTGCTACCGGCGGAATGATGGCAAAGGCTAATGCTGTTAAGAACTTTAATGAAAAGAACAATAAATAAGAGAGGTTTGTGTAATGGAATATAGAGAGTTTTCTTCTAAGACAGTCAGCGACGCTATTACTGAAGCCTGCCAGTCTTTCGGTATTACCAGCGACAGACTTATTTATGAAGTTGTAAGTGAAGGATCCACCGGATTTTTAGGAATTGGATCAAAGGCTGCAGTTATTAAAGCAGCTGTTAAAGAAGAATCAGTTACAGAAATGGCAAAAGAGTTTTTAAACGATGTTTTTGCCGCTATGAATATGGAAGTTGTTATTGACGCTACATTTGATGATGTAGAGAACAACTTGGACATTGAACTTTCCGGAGATGAGATGGGAGTTCTTATCGGTAAGAGAGGAGCAACCTTAGATTCACTTCAGTATCTTGTATCTCTTGTAGTAAACAAGGGACGTGAAGATTACATCAGAGTTAAGGTTGATACCGAGAATTACCGTGCAAGAAGAAAAGAGACACTTGAAAATCTCGCTAAAAACGTAGCTTTCAAGGTTAAAAAGACAAGAAGATCTCTTTCTCTTGAGCCTATGAATCCTTATGAGAGACGTATTATCCATGCAGCTCTTCAGAATGATAAGTACGTTACTACTCACAGCGAAGGCGAAGAGCCCAATCGTAAAGTAGTCATTAGTCTCAAGGATGATGTAAGAAGCGGTTATTCAAGAAATAAATATTGATAATTTGCCGGGGCGAATCCTTTGATTCGCCCTATTTTTCTCTTTTCTTTATTGCGATAAAGTATTTGTAATGATAGACTATAAATTGTAAAAAATCTACGTAGAACTGAATTTGAAAGGAAAAAAATATGGCTGAATTCGAAAAATACGAAGATCCCAATGCTAAAAAAGTAAAAAAAGTATTCAGATTTATTCTTATAGGTGTTGTCGGACTTTTTATCATCATCAATGTTTTCAGATGCTTTTATTCTGTTAGTGAGCAAAAAAATGCAGTAGTTACGCAGTTTGGTAAGATTGTAAGAGTTAATACTGCAGGATTTTATTTCAAGGCCCCCTGGCAAAGAGTTCATATGGTAGATATGACAACTCACGGAACCGGAATCGGATATGTTGTTTCCCCTTCAGGACAGAACATTACAGATACTGACAACGGTATAATGATCACATCTGATTTTAACCTTTTAAATATCGATTTCTATCTTGAGTACAGAGTATCGGATCCTGTTGCTTACCTTTACAATTCCGAGTCTCCGGAGAAGATCCTTTCAAGTATCGCTCTTGCAAATATAAGAACAATAGTATCCAACTATACTGTTGATGAGGCAATGACGACAGGAAAGAGTGTTATCCAGGCTGAGGTTAAGGAAGCTATGATCGCTGAGCTTAACGAAAGAAACGTAGGTCTTACAGTTTCAAATATTACTATTCAGGATTCACAGCCTCCTACAGACGAGATTATTGCTGCATTTAAAGCTGTTGAAACTGCAAAACAGGGCGCAGATACTGCTATGAACAATGCTTATCAGTATCAAAACCAGAAGATTCCCGAGGCAGAAGCTAAGGCAGACGCTATTGTGCAGAATGCACAGGCGGGAAAAGAATCCAGAATAGCAGAAGCTCAGGGTCAGGTTGCAAGATTCAACGAGATTTACAACGAATACCAGAAGTACCCTCTTATTACAAAGAAGAGACTTTTCTACGAGAAGATGGAAGAAATCCTTCCCGGACTTAAGGTTATTATAACCGATGGCAATACTGAGACAATGCTTCCTATAGACAGCTTTACAAACAGTAGTCCCGTTCTAAATTACGGAGCTACTGATGCAGTACAGTAAGGGGGTATATAATATGAAAAAAGTTATTGGTTCAATAGTTGCTTTTGTTGGTGTTGTAATTCTTGGAATTATACTTTTTAATGCAACTTTTTATACTGTAAATGTAAATGAAACCGCTCTTATTGTCAGACTCGGTAAGATTTCAGGTACGCAGTCTGAGCCCGGAATGCATTTCCATTCTCCTTTCATTGAGAGCGTAACCAAAGTTTATACCGGAGATATTCTCTACGATATTCCCGTATCCGATGTTATTACATCCGATAAAAAATCTATGATCGCAGATAACTACGTTGTCTGGTCAGTAAGCGATCCAACCAAGTATTATCAGACCCTCGGAGCTGTAAGAGGAAGAGCAGAAGAGCGTATCGAAGCTGCTGTTTATAATGCAGCTAAGAACATCATCTCCTCAATGAAGCAGGATGAGATCATTGCAGCAAGAGGAAATATGCTTACCGAGATGATCACAAATGAATCAAACTCAGACATCTTCCAGTATGGTATTACTATTGAAATCGCTGAGATAAAGGCTTTAGACCTTCCCGATGACAATAAGGAAGCTGTTTATGAGCGTATGATTTCTGAGAGAAATAATATTGCTGCCGGATATACCGCAAAGGGTGAATCCGATGCTCAAAAGATCAAAAACGAAACCGATAAGCAGGTAGCGATTCTTACCGCAAATGCTGAAAAAGAAGCAGCTAAACTTGAAGCAGAAGGTGAAGCCGAATATATGAGGATTCTTTCAGACGCTTATAATGACGAAGGAAAAGCTGAATTCTACAATTACTTAAGAGGACTTGATTCATTACAGGCTCTCGCAGGTCAGAACAAAACTATCATCCTTGACAAGAATTCCGAGTTTGCAAGAATTCTTTACGGAGAAAACTAAGCTTTGTACTGAGTTTTGATTATATTTTTTAGACTTAATTTGTTTTACAGAGGCATCATATGTTTAGATCATTAAAGCTGCTGAGAGATTCAGCTATTGGTTTATTAATTGTTTTTATCGCTTTTATTTTTACTCTTGGTTTAACGGGTTGCGGAATTAAAGCCACAACAATGCGATTACTTAAATATAATGGCGATGTCAATCTTATAAATGATGACAAAACTAAAACAGTTAAAGAAGACCTGCGCCTTGGCAGCGGTGATCTGCTTAAAACCGGAGATGCCAGTCTTGCATCTGTGGGGCTTGATGATTTTAAGTTTGTTACCTTGGATGAAGATAGTAAAGCCTCTTTTGAACAAAAAGGTAAGAATCTTTCTTTAAATCTCGAGGAGGGTTCTTTGTTCTTTAATGTTACAAAATCTTTAGATGAAGATGAAAACTTTACTATAAGAACTTCAACCTTAGTTACCGGTATAAGAGGTACATCCGGCCTTATCACGATAGATGACAATGGTTATACTTCTATTTACCTTACCGACGGACATGTAAGTCTTGAATGCAAGAATCCGGAAACTGAAGAAGTTAAGTATTTTGATCTTGATCCGGGAATGAAGCTTACGGTTTATACTTATGATGACCGAGATACAGATTCTGTCGAATACTCTGTAGATAAATTTTACGGTCCGGATCTTCCGGAATTTGCAAGAGACATTATAAGTAATGATGCTGAGCTTCTTGATAAAGTAATAAGTAGTACCGGATGGGATGACTTGGATTCCCTCCCAAGTAAAGCGCAGGAGTTTTCATCCATTAGCGAAGCTTTAAGAGCGTATTTTGATGATAATGACTCAGAAAGCCTTTTGAAACTTGCTTTATCTGATGATTTTAAGGATAAGATATCTACTGAAGCGCCTATGAGCGACGTAGATTATTATGGTTTCTTCCTTGATGGTAATTTCTTAGGAGAGGATATTTATTATTTTTCAGAAGATCCTGAGTTTCCTAAGGCAGGGGATCTGATTGTTTATTTCGTTGAATATAAGAATATAAACGAGAACAGTCGGGTTTTTGTTATTTATAATAGTGATAATGATACCTCCGGTTTAGGTATTTCCTGGGATACAGGATCTTATTACGCAGATAGGTCAGATAAATATATTGCAATAAATGCTTTTACCGGTGAGCTTCTGACTTATTACGATGGATCCGACAGCGGACGTGCAACATCTGAAATACCTCTTGGTTGGTATTAATTTTTTGGAATAGTAAAATGAATAATGAAACAATTGCCGCCATCTCAACCGCTCTCTCTGAATCCGGTATAGGGATTATCAGAGTGAGCGGACCGGAAGCGGTGGAGATAGTAAACAAAATATTTGTTGGAGCTAAAGGAAAGAGAATCCTTAAAAAAGTTGCCAGTCATACCATCAATTACGGTCATGTTTTAGAATATAACGAAGATGGTAATACAGACAGTTCTTTATATATAGATGAGTGCCTTGTTTCCGTTATGTTAGCACCAAAATCCTTTACAGGAGAAGATGTCGTCGAGATTAATTGTCACGGCGGCGTTTTTGTGGTTAAAAAGATTCTTTCCGAAGTGCTTAAGGCAGGTGCCAGACTTGCAGAACCCGGAGAGTTTTCGAAAAGAGCTTTCCTAAACGGAAGATTAGATCTTGCGGAAGCGGAAGCTGTTATGGATGTAATATCTTCCAAGAGTGATTCCGCCTTAAAGGCATCTATTAATCAGCTCTCAGGTAAGGTTTCTTTAAAGATTAAGAGCCTTAGAGAAGAAATTCTTTATAATATTGCTTTTATTGAATCGGCGTTAGATGATCCTGAACATATTTCTCTTGACGGATTTCCTGAAAAACTTTCAGGACTTTTGGATGGATGGCTTTCGGAAATTGATAAGCTTATCAGATCTAACGATAGTGGTAGGTTCCTTAGGGAAGGAATAGGTACTGTACTTTTGGGAAAGCCAAACGCCGGAAAGTCCTCGGTTATGAACTTACTTCTTGGAGAGGACAGAGCAATCGTTACTGATATTGCAGGTACAACAAGAGATACTCTTGAAGAATACATTAAGTTTGGAAATATAGGTCTTAATCTTATAGACACAGCCGGTATCAGAGAGACAGACAATACCGTTGAACAGATAGGTGTTGACAGAGCTAAGAAAGCTGCTGAAAATGCTGACCTTATTATATATGTTATTGATATATCCAATGGTGATTTATTAACAGATATAACCAATGGCTATAATGAACTTTTAACTTCATATCCGGACAAAAAGGCAATAGTTCTTTTAAATAAAGTTGATATCGCCGGAGAGGTTGTTAAACCCGAAACAGATTATCCCGTTATCGAGTTTTCTACTGTTACAGGAGAAGGATACGAAGAATTAAAAACAACTATTGAAGAGATGTTCTTTGATGGGTTAGCTCGGAGCAATGATGAAGTTGTTATTACAAATATCCGGCATAGACAGTGTCTTGAAGAAAGTAAGAATTCACTTTTAAAAGTTAGAGAGAGCTTGAATCTTGGTATGCAGGAAGATTTTCTTTCTATAGATTTGATGGATGCATACTCATCTCTTGGGAAGATTATAGGTGAAGAAATAGAAGATGATCTTGCAACAGAAATCTTTTCAAAGTTCTGTCTCGGTAAATAAGTTCCTTAATAGATTATTTTAGATTGGTATTATATGAAGATTTTAGATAATGAAAAAACAATAAATAATAAACTGACCGAAGAGTTCGATGTTGTTGTTATCGGTGCGGGACATGCCGGATGCGAAGCAGCTCTTGCATGCAGCAGACTTGGCCTTAAGACTATTATATTTACAGTTAGCGTAGATTCTATTGCTTTAATGCCCTGTAATCCCAATATCGGTGGATCTTCTAAAGGACATCTTGTTAGAGAGATTGATGCTTTAGGCGGTGAGATGGGTAAAAATATTGACAAGACCTTTATCCAGTCAAAGATGCTAAATGTATCTAAAGGACCGGCAGTCCATTCCCTCAGGGCTCAGGCTGATAAACAGGACTACGCAAGAAGTATGAGAAAGGTTCTTGAAAGCGAACCTAATCTTACTATTAAACAGGGTGAGGTTTGTTCTTTTATTTGGAAAGACATTTCTTCAAATTCAGAGGACAAACCATTGGTTACTTCTGAAAATAACGATGAAAACAATCTTTTCTCGTATTATCTTAACGCAGGAAAAAGAATTTTAGGAGTTAAGTCTTATACAGGTACGACTTATCTTTGCAAGGCTGCAATTATCTGCAGCGGTACATATTTAAATGCGAGATGTCTTTGCGGTGAGGCTATTACATATACAGGACCTAATGGTCTTCAGGCAGCTACTCATCTTTCGGATTCTATTAAGGAAATGGGTATTGAACTTAGAAGATTTAAAACCGGGACTCCGGCTCGAATGGATGGTAAGACTATTGACTATTCTAAATTATCGGAGCAAAAGGGTGATGAGAGAGTAGTACCTTTTTCATTCTCTACCGATCCTGAGTCAGTTCAAAAGGAGCAGGTTTCATGCTGGCTTACATATACTAATGAAGAAACCCATAATATCATCAGAGCAAATCTTGACAGATCTCCTATTTATGCAGGAATCATCGAAGGAACCGGACCCAGGTATTGTCCCTCTATTGAAGATAAAGTTGTGAAGTTTGCAGATAAAGACAGACATCAGGTTTTTCTCGAACCGGAAGGACTTTATACAGATGAAGTGTATGTTGACGGTATGAGTAGTTCTCTTCCCGAGGATGTTCAGCAGGCTATGTACAGAACTGTTCCCGGATTGGAAAACTGTCGTATTGTCAGAAATGCTTATGCTATAGAGTATGATTGTATTAACGCTAAGCAACTTTATAATTCTCTTCAGTTCAAAAACATTAACGGACTATTTGCTGCCGGACAGTTTAACGGAAGCAGTGGATATGAGGAAGCGGCTGCCCAGGGACTTATCGCCGGAATCAATGCTGCAATGTATGTTCTTGGTAAGGAACCCTTAGTTCTTGACAGGAGCGAAAGCTATATCGGAGTTCTTATCGATGATCTTGTTACTAAGGATAATCGTGAGCCATATCGAATGATGACTTCCAAGGCTGAATACAGATTACTTCTCAGACAGGATAATGCAGATATAAGACTTAGAAAGTATGGATATAAAGTGGGACTTGTTCCACGTGAAACATATGAGGAACTCTGTCGTAAGGAAGAGCTTATAAAAGAGGAGATGAATAGATTAAAGGAAACCTTCGTCGGAGCAAGTAAGGAAGTACTTGAATATCTTGACTCTATTGGAAGTACTCCTCTTACTACCGGAGTAAGTCTTGCTGCTTTACTTGGAAGACCGGAAGTAACTTATAAGAATATGGCATGTATTGATAAAAACAGACCTGATCTTTCTGATTCAATTATTGAACAAGTTGAAATTGAACTTAGATATGAGGGCTATATAGAAAGACAGAAAAAACAGGTTGAACATTTCAAAAAGATGGAGACCAGAAAGATTCCTGTTAGTATTGATTACGATGATGTTCCTTCTTTGCGAATAGAAGCAAGACAAAGACTTAAAGAGTTTAAGCCTTTATCAATAGGACAGGCATCCAGATTATCCGGAGTTTCACCTGCTGATATATCTGTTCTTCTTATTTATCTTGAAAAGAATAGATGATTTAACCAGTACATCGTATCTTAAATAACTGGACCGTATGCTTGCCTGCTTAACCTGATAGCACAATTCCAAAATCCTCAGCGTAGCCCGCTACGCCTACGTTTTTGAAATTGCACTCTCAGGCAAGCATTCTGCGCAATAGTCCAGTTATTTTGCGAACGATGTACTAGATATTGTATAGATATTATATAATGTTTCACGTGAAACATTTTGTACTTGAGAAATCGATTAAGTACTAAATAATGTTTCACGTGAAACTTTTTTATACTAAATCTTGTGGAGTTTCAATGTGAAACATCAAGTGAAAAACATAGATATAAATGTGAAACATTACGTGTTGACGCGGGGTTTTCACTAGATATTGTGCCGTTAGAATCGCTAATAAAAGAACCGCAATGCATGATTGCGGTTCTATATAAGTTGAAGTAAGGAGTTTTTTATAGAATTACTTACCAGAGAAGATAAGTAGTAGAAGAGAGCACATTCACTATCCTGCCATATTCTATGTTTTCTGTTTACACCACAAAGTAAATATCCGCTGGTAACTATTTCATTTCCAACGCGAACGATCATACAAGATTTAATCTCCAGATCGGAAAGAGCCCTGTAAAGAGAGGGACATTTTTCGGATACTCTGTCGAGAGAAGACTCCTTAAACATATCGTCGGTAAGAATATTCGAAACATCCTCTACCTCGTAGTTAACATTATTATCCAAGACAGCTTTTAATCTACTGTCTAAGTCTATAACATAAAGGTCTGTGATCTGAATTACTTCAGAAAAATAAGGAAGGGCAAAGCTGAGCCTTTCACGTAAGGAAGCCCCTTTACCGAAAAGATTTCTCAGTTTATACATATCAATAAAGATACTATGATTACGGATATCCTTGATCTCTACATTCTCGTATTTATCCTTCATATAGATAACGTAGCAATTTCGTCCTTTATTTTTTCCAAGATATAAAGATTTATCTATTAATGTAAATAGGTCATTATAATTGTCGGCGTCTTCAGGAAAGGAAGCACACCCGGAGGTTCCGGTAACAAAGAGATTACCATCCTTAATCTTTATATTTCTTCGCATAACGTTTCTATCGTTATACATATCTGTAAAAAACTTTTGTTTATCAGTGTACTTTACATCTCGAAGATTTATAATAAGGAGTTCATCACCTCCAAATCTTCCAATGAGCCCGAATCCTCTTGTGTAGTTTACAAGAGATTTTGTTATTTCCTGAAGTACGAAGTCTCCGGTTGAGTGTCCGTAAGTATCATTGATAAATTTAAAATTATCGAGATCGAGTATAGTAAATGAAAATGGAATATTCGAAGCTATTAAGTCGTTAGCAAAGTTAAGAGCATATGCACGTGAAACAACTCCTGTAAGAGAGTCAAGTATTTCATCTAAACTCTTCTCATCCAGAAGTTTATCAAAAAAACGAAATTGTCTGAGGGAATCTATAGAATAAAGAATCTGGTGTCCATCCATACGAGACTGTCTGGATAAAACATCGGTAATATCAACGAAACTTCCCACAAGACCAACTATTTCACCGTTTTCATACAGAGGTCTCTTGGAAGCAATAATATCTCTTTCTTCACCGCGAACAATACATTTGCCGATTACCTTGTAAGTAGATTCACCTTGCAAAACGCGTAGCTCATCTTGTTTATAGGGTTCGGGATCACTGTGCCAACCCATATCCTCATCGGTTTTTCCGATAAGACAGGAGTTATCTTTAAATCCATAATAATCAAGGAAGGCCTGATTAACACCTACAAAGCGTCTGTCTTTATCCTTCCAAAAAACACAATCCTGCGCGGTATTTATAATACTTTCATATAAATCGAGACTAAGTTTCATAATTAAAACCTACTACATATAAAATAAAACAGATCAAGAATCTATATCAAGTATAAACAATAGCTGTACAGAATAAATATACAATAATTAGTGATTTTGTTCAAATTAAATAAGTGTTAAAATTATGTTAAGCTGTTAGTCTTTTAGAATAGAAAAGCGAAGCCGGAAAGGGTTCCGACTATTTTCAAATATAGCCTAAACGGATATTTTTAATTGAATAATCGTGCCCTAAAGGATATACTAAAATAAGGTTATTCTATTTAAGAGGAAAGCAAGATGAATGTAAATGAAATCTCATATATGTACAATTCAGCTTTAAACGATTTATCCGTGGAAGGAGCGTCGAGCGTATCTTCAAAACAGATAGAGGCAGCGAAGGAAGCTCTTAATAAGGCCGGAGTAAATGGTTTTTCCGCTTCTTTAAATGAAGAGGTTTCTAAGCTGACCGATGAAGAAAGAGCAAAAGCGATAGAGTTTAGGGAACTTGCGGGAGCCCTTGACCATTCTGTTCTCGGAAATATGGTAGAGGGAGCAAGTGACAAAGACCTTGCTTTAATGTCGGAAGAAATGCTCGGATCTTCAAAGGGGAGAGAAGTCCTTTCAAAACTTATGGAGGGGCATTTTAACAGTATGGTTCTTGGAAAAACAGACAAAGATGACGATGATGAGGAAATTGATTCTTCACTTAACACGGACAGTTATTTAAGGGGAACATATGAAGGATGAGAATAAAAAGTCGGAATTAGCCTATAGCAATTATGAGGAATTCCAGGAAGAAAACAGAAAAATTATAAACAACCGCCTTAACATGGTTTTGTGGTTCTCCATACTTACCGGACCTGCGATTGCGCTTGGAGTAAAGTTTGGAATATTCCCTGAGGTAAACTATTTTACATGTATAGTCATATCTCTGTATATGCTGTTCCTTTCTTTGGTACACTTTTTCCTTGTAAAAAAATGGCCGGACAGCATAGTTACGGGATTTATTGCGTTGATCGCTCTGAATGTGCTCCTTGTGGCGATGGCCTTTAACCATGTTTACATTAATCTGACCTGGTTTTTGGTGCCTCTTCTTAGCTTGCTTTTCGTGGACAAGAGTATTTATCTTGTTTCCCTGGCTATGAACTATATTTTTATGGTTATCGCTACATGGATGATAGCTCCCTATGCCTATGAACTGAGGGTTGATTATAATTCTCCGATGCAGTACTTTGCCAATTATATCGGCGGATATACGATAGAAACGATCATAATGCTTATTGCGGGATATTTCCTCGGAAAGACCGGAGCGGGATATTTCAGAGAACTTATTGAGAAAAATAAAGTAATAAAGGATACGGACGAAAGATTAAAAGACCAGCTTTCAATCCTTGAGTCTATGTCGGAAATATACAGCCATGTAAATCTCATAGATTACGAAGAGGGGACAGAGACTTCCATCCGGGATAAAAATCTTAAGGCTACGCCGATAGATCTTGAGCATCAGACCCATACCGTTATGAGCGAAAAGATTATGCTCAGCATCGTCTCGGATCAACTTGTGGGATTCAAGGAATTTACAAATATCCAGACTCTCAGAACAAGACTTTTAAATAAAAAATCCATATACGCCGAATTCATCAGTATGGTTACAGGCTGGTTTAGAGCGCAGTATATCACGGTTGAGACCGGAGAAGACGGTTACCCTACAAAGGTTATCTACACCATCCAAAACATAGATAACGAAAAACGTAAGGAAGAGCATCTTATAAGGATCTCTCTTACTGACGAACTTACGAGATTGTATAATCGAAGATGTTACGAAGAAGATTGCAAAGAAATCAGAAACACAAAGCTTGCCGAGAGTTTCGTTTTGCTCTCCGTTGATGTAAACGGACTGAAAGTTACTAACGATACAAAGGGACATGCGGCCGGAGACGAGCTCATAAAGGCTTCGGCTGATTGTCTTATTACAACTGTCGGTGCCATCGGAAAGGCCTACAGAGTCGGAGGAGATGAGTTTCTCGCTATCATTCACACGAACGATCCGGATAAGATTTGTGAGCAGCTAAAGGATAAAGCCGCTAAATGGAAGGGTGTGTATGTAGAGAACGTTTCTCTATCTATTGGTTATGCAACTTCCAAGAACAATCCTGATGAAAACATAGATGGTCTCGAGAGGATCGCTGACGCAAATATGTACAAGGAAAAAGAAAAATACTACCGGGAAAAAGGAATAGAAAGACGAATCTGGTAGTTTTTTAATAAAACAGATTTCCGAAATGGAAATCAAGAGGAGAATGAAAAATGGTTTCAAAAAACATCAAAATCCCTGCTTATATTTCAATGGGTTTACATATCGCAGTATTTACAATAGCGCTTCTTGTCGTATCTTTGCAGGAACAGATAATAAAGCTGTACGGAATCAGAGGAATAGAAGGAATACATGTATTTCCTCCTTCGATAGTAGGACTTGGACTGGGGATGATACTGTCTATAATCCTTGTAGTTATCATAAAGGATTATCAAGGTGACCGCAGAAGAGGAATCTGTATTGCACTGTTTGCAACTATGATAGGAATCGGAATCATAATGCTGCCGGTTAACCTTATCACCCAGCAGATTTATGCAAGAGTTTGGGGCGCAGATCATTTAGCGGTATTTGCAAGTGTCGGAAATGCCTTAAATCTTTGGACGGCGCCGCTCCAGCTGACAGCTGCCCCTTTCTATTATGTAGCTTTAGGCAGATACGGCATCAGCAAAAAGGAAGACTAGTTTTAAAATGGAAAGCATTACAATAAGGGATGTCACAGAGGCCGATGCTAAAAGACTATCCGAGATCTATAAATATTACGTGGATGAAACGGCTATTTCTTTTGAATATGAAGCACCTTCACCGGATGAATTTGCGGGGAGAATTAAAGAAATTAAAAAGCACTTTCCCTATATTTGCGCTGAGGTGGATGGAAGAACCGTTGGTTATGCATATGCTTCAAAGTTTCATCCAAGAGAAGCATATAAACACTGCGCCGAGATGAGCATCTACATTGATAAAGATGAGAGAAAGTCAGGGCTTGGAAGAAAGCTGTACGAAGAGCTTGAAAATAGGTTAAAGGAGATGGGAATCATCAATCTCTACGCCTGCATCGCTTATCCTGTAGACCCTTCTATTCCGGACGAACATCTCGACACAAACAGCCCGGACTTCCATAAGCACATGGGGTATGCACTTAACGGCGAGTTCCACAAATGCGGCTACAAATTCGGCAAGTGGTACAATATGATCTGGATGGAAAAATTCATCGCCCCCCACAAATGACACAGGGGGACGGGGGTGGGGGTTCATTTTTAAATGACACAGGGGGACGGGGGTGCTGTGTCATTTTCAGACATTCTTTGGGTGACACAAAGGGACGGAGATAGGGTTTAATTAAATCGAAATGGGGAGTAGGTAAATGGGATACAAACTTTCGAAAGAGGAAAAAATCAGACTCTTTAACGGGGACGGAAGTTGGAGGACTTATGACGCCGGAGGAAAACTACCTCATTTAACGATGAGCGACGGGCCTCACGGTCTTAGAAAGCAGGACGAGGAAAACTATGCGGATCTTAACAAAAGCCGCATAGCCACCTGTTTTCCTACAGCAAGTGCTATCGCCTGCAGTTTTAACAGGAAACTGCTCTATCTTCTTGGGCAGTCAATAGCCAAAGAAGCTTTGGAGCAAGGTGTTGATATTGTACTCGGACCGGGTATCAATATCAAAAGATCGCCGCTTTGCGGAAGAAACTTTGAGTACTATTCGGAAGATCCTTATCTGGCCGGTTCATTGGCCGCCGAATACATAAAAGGCATGCAGTCACTTAACGTCGGAACTTCTCTCAAGCACTTTGCATGCAACAATCAGGAAAAAAGACGCCAGGTTTCAAATTCAATAGTTGACGAAAAGACACTCTCAGAGATTTATCTGAGAGCATTTGAGATAGCAGTAAAAAGTGCAGATCCCGCGAGCATAATGGTTTCCTACAATAAGGTAAATGGCGGTTATGCAGCCTCGAGCAGATTTCTGCTTACGGAAATCCTTAGGAAAAAGTGGGGATTCAAGGGGTTTGTCGTCTCAGATTGGGGTGCTTGTATCGATGCCGTAAAATGCATAAAGGCAGGAATGGACCTGGCGATGCCGGATTCTTCGGGGTACTTCACAAGACAGATAGAAAAAACATATGACGAAGATGAGGAACTAAAGAGAAAACTATCTGAGGCAAATGAAATAATACTCGCCGCTGCCGAAAAGTATGCTTTGCAGGATAAAAAGAAACCGCCTAAGTCAGATAACCACAAAGTTGCAACGGATATGGCTTGTGAGTCTGCGGTTTTACTTAAAAATGACGGCGCACTCCCCCTAAAAGAAAAAGAGAGTATAACAGTAATAGGCGCTTTGGCAGATAAAATGAAGTTCCAGGGCGGAGGATCAAGCCATATCTCTACTGCTGAATATCCAAATGCAATTGAAAGTTTATCCGGGGAGGGGTATGAAATTGATTATGCCCCGGGATATTTGCTTGATCATACGAAAAACCGGAAAAAGAAAGTTACAGAAGCAAAATTACTTCGGGAAGAAGCGATTGAAAAAGTAAAATCTTCTGTTTCGAAAAAGAGAAAGGTTATTTATTTTTGCGGCCTTACTGAGGAGTACGAGGGAGAAGGATTTGACAGAGAAAATCTGAATCTTCCAAAGGACCAGGCAGACCTTTTAGATGAGATGATAAAGACCGGGGCGGAAATAACCGTTGTCACTTTTTCGGGATCTCCGATAAATCTTTATTTCGAGGATCGGGTTAAGGCGCTACTCCATATGTATCTTTGTGGCGAGGGCTGCGGGGAGGCAGTGGCACAGCTTCTTAGCGGAAAGGTCAGTCCCAGCGGAAAGCTTGCGGAGTCATTTCCCTTAAATGTTGAAGATACTCCTTGCTTTGGGCTTTTCGCCACCGAAGATGACAATGTTTATTACAAAGAAGGGTGCTATGTCGGCTACAGACATTATGAGGGCAGGGATATAGCTGTCAGACATGAATTCGGATTTGGCTTAAGCTATACGGATTTTGAGTATTCGGATTTAAAAATCTGTCTCTCAGAAGGTAAATTAAGTTTTAAGATCAAAAATATCGGAAAAACCTACGGAGGCGAGATTGCCCAAGTTTACATTGAGAGGAAATGCTCGTCATATAAAGAACTGCGGGGATTTGAAAAGGTATTCCTTAATCCCGGAGAAGAAAAGGAAGTAGAAGTATCCTTAGATGACAACTCCTTTAAGGAGTACGATACAGCGCTCCACGGTTTTAAGATTAATCCCGGGAAATACAGAATTAATGTGGGAAGATCGGTAAAGAATATAGTCTTATATGATGATGTCGAAATCGCTGAGGACTTTTGTTTTACCGAAATTGCGCCGGAAAAAGATAAGGATACCAACGGTTATAAACCTGATGAGAATCTTTACAGAGAGTTTTTCGAAAAAACGGAGATCACACCTCGAAAAAAGGGAACATTCACATCGGCAGATTGCTTAGGAGATATGGCAAAGGAGAGCTTTTTTGTAAGAGGGTATCTTTCCTTACTGGAAAAAGGAATTGTCCTTACTTCAAAAGGCAAAAGCAAGGACGACCCCTCGGTGAAGATCGCTATAAGTGCCATCAAAGAAAATCCGCTGGAAAGCCTCATCAGCACAAGCGGCGGACTCATCAAAGAGGGCTTCGTAAAGTGGCTGGTTAAAACCGCCAACAAATGATTTGACACAAGGTAAATAGATGGGGAAAAAAGGAGAAGACAAATGGGAAATAAGCTTGACGGAAGGACAAAGTGGAGCTATGCCATAGGTGCGACCGGTCGCGACGCAGCATACGCGCTGGTAAGCATGTATCTTATGACATATATCCAGTACACGATGAAGCTGACGGTTGCACAGTTTGGGGCAATTTCGGCGATCATTGTCATCTGCCTTGTCTGGGACGCGATAAATGATCCGCTTATGGGAATAATCGTTGAAAACTGTAACTTTAAGCTGGGAAAATATAAGCCTTGGATCTTTCTTGGTGCGGTATTAAATGCACTTGTTATAATCGCACTATTTACGATAAGACCGGGCGGATGGGGATTCGTTGCTTTCTTCGGAATCAGCTATCTGCTTTGGGGGATGACATACACGATGAACGATATCGCGTACTGGGGAATGCTTCCATCGCTTTCAAGTGATGCAGGGGAAAGAAATATTCTTGTTACGATGATGAGCATATTTATCTGTATCGGTCAATTTTCCGTAGCGGGGGTTGTGCCAACGGTTATCGCCGGAAACGCGATCAATGCGTATCGGGTTACAGCATTAATTGTAGCCCTTGCGTTTATTCTTTTCCAGACAATAACTGTTCTTGGGGTAAAGGAAAGAAGGCATGCAAGCGAAAATAACAATGAAACTCTTTCCCTTAAAGATATGTTTAAGATCTTTGGAAGAAATGACCAGCTTATCCCTGCGGGTATCGCCTCCCTTTTATTCAACGTCGGAACGAATCTGCTTTTAATGTTTGGAATGAATTTCTTTTACTTCGAATTTGGATATTCTGAAGGTGGAAATCTTGTATTCTTATTTACTGTAATGTATGGAGCAGGAACACTTCTCTCACAGATAGTTTTTCCTTTCCTGACTAAGGGACTAACGAGGAAGAAACTTTTGATGCTGGTAACGATAACCGCAACCGTTGGTTATCTTGCTTTACTTGGTGTCGGATATGTTTTGCCGAAGAGCAGGGTCCTTATCAATGTAATAGGATTTATCATCTTCTTCTGCCAAGGTTTATTTAATCTCACATTACTTGTAATGCTGAACAACACGATTGAGTATGACGAATACAAATATAGCGAAAGACACGATTCAATCATTTCGACCGTGCGTTCCTTTTCAGCGAAGCTCTCCGGCGCTTTAAACCAAGGTATAGTTAATCTTGTACTTATAATAAGCGGAATATATGCTATAAGCAAAAACGTTTCTGCCCTCGAGGTAAAGGCCGGGACAGGGGAAATGTCAGCTGAAGAAGTATTGGCAAAGGCAGACGCTTTTATTTCGATGGCAACGAAGACTCAGCTCTTTGTCCTTCGCCTCGGAATTACGCTTATTCCCATAGCGGCACTTTTTACAGCATGGATAATTCTCCGCAAAAAGTATAAAATAGATGAAAAGGAGTATGAGCACATCTGTGCGGAAATATAGAACAGATAGTTTTAAGGGTTGTATAAATGAGTGATTTAACAGAGTATGATGAAATCGAGGACGAGATTCAGCTTCCTCGAACAATAGATTTCCTTGATATTGAAAAGCAGTACAGGCAGCTTATGTTTATGCATGAGGCGGCTGTTGAGCAGATTACGGCTAAACTAAACATTTTAAAGGGAGAATTTCAGTTCAGTAATGACAGAAATCCTATATCCTCAATCTGCTCCAGAATAAAGTCAAAGGAAAGTATTATCTACAAAATGCAGAAAAAGGGCCTGCCCTTTACAATCAGCGCTCTTCTTGAAAACGTCAAGGATATCGCCGGTGTCAGAGTAATCTGTCCTTTCATTGAGGATGTGTACTATGTCGCAAGGATGCTTGTAAGGCAGCCGGATATCGAAGTTTTGGAGGTAAAAGATTATATTAGGGAGCCGAAAGACAATGGTTATCGGAGCCTGCATTTGATAGTAAGCGATAAAGTGAATTTTTCAAATGTTTCGAGGGGTGTGACCGTTGAAATCCAGATAAGGACTATAGCTATGGACTTTTGGGCCAGCACAGAGCACCAGCTTAGATATAAAAAGGATACTGAGTTTTCTGAGGAAGCGCATGACAAATTAAAGCACTGCGCAGAACTGATGGCCGAAGCAGACAGAGAAATCCAGGACCTCGCCGGAGACTTTGATCTTAACCAGTGGTAACAAAAACACAGCTTTGAAAATGACACAGGGGGACGGGGTTAGGGGTTCATTTTCAGATAAATAAGGGATTATTCTGACTATGACACAGCAACCCCGTCCCGGGGGGTCATTTAAAGAGGAGGCGGAAGTAGTTGTAGAGGTGGGGCTTGACGCTTGAGGGATCATGGAAGGTTGACTCAAGTACGTGGGAGTAGAAGTCGTAACCGTTCTCTGTAAGGATCGCGCGATAGCTGTCGGGAGCCTCGGCTACTACATTGTCAGCCTTTGATGATGTGATCAGGGTTGCGTTTGGAACGTAATCGCCAAATACCATCTCGGAGGGTGTTATCTGTCCGGGATGCATAGGTGAGTTCTCAATCTTTACAAGTCCGGGTGCGGGGCAGACAGCACCAACATATCCGAAGTATTCGGGATGCTTAAAGGCGATGAAAAGTGACTCGCGCCCGCCCATGGAAAAGCCCGTGATAGCAGTCTTTTCTCTGTCTTTGGCTACGCTGAAAGTTTTCTCGACGAAAGGCTTGACATCGGTTACAAAGTCATTGATAAAGTTGTCGTATGCGTAGCAGTTTTCAAGATCCATACCGGTAACCGTCGGCCTTTCTTTATCGCAATAAATATAGGGGAGAACGACGATCATCTCCTCGGCTTCGCCGTCTTGCTGCAAGTTGGTAAGTATCTCGGGAATAGCGACAACGTCCCTGGCCATCCAGGTTTCGTCATCAAAGAATCCATGGAGAATGTAGAGTACGGGGTACTCCTTATCCTCGGAGTAATCTACCGGCAGCAGTACATTCATATTTGTATCGCGCTCGGCCGTATTTGAATAGTAGGTGTAAGTCTTGAACTCGGGGTAGGTTACGCCGGGTCTTTTTTTGTCGTAACCGCTGGGGGGTAATTCGACTATCTTGTCCTGTGTCATGCTTGAAGTCTCCTTTTCGTCTGTTGTGTCCGTTGGTTCCTTGCTTTCACTCTCGGCGGTTTCGGTCGCATCGCCATCTTCGGGTTCTTTGTCCTGTAACTTACTTTCATCCGAGTCGGTGTCGGGATTTTCTGATTCGGAAAGGGTAGATTCCTCATCCAAACTCGTTTCAGCACTTTCTTCCACCGCCTGATCGGAAGATGCTTCTTTACTTCCACAGGAAGAAAGAACTCCAAGGCAGAGCGCAGTCGCCAGAATTAAAGCTATTTTCTTGTATCTCATAAATCCTCCAAAATATAAATTACAGTATCATTACACAACAAAACTATTAAAAAAACTACAATAATTTGTGCTTAAAATACTTAAATATTGCGGGAAAAATAATAAGTGGGTATACTAAAGAAGGAATTTACCACAGGGAAATATATCCCAAAGAAGCAAAGATAATAGGAAACTGATTCAGAGGAGCAGGAGATAATATGAGGATAAAATCAATAAATAAAGGTAAACTATTCATCGCGGCATTGATGGCGGCAGGCCTTACCCTCGCGGGATGCGCCGGAAACGGAAATAACGCGGGAAACGGACAAAGTGCAGGCGAAGGACAGCCAAATGTGGAAACTGAACAAGATGCGCAGGGTGAGGGCGAAGCAAGCAAAGATATCGCTTCCGGAGAAGGTGCCGAAGGGGACGCTTCAGCACAAGTCGGAGAGGGAGACTTATCATCTTCCGATGAGGGTCCCAAGGCTGACGCAGATGGTATTACAAGAGTCAGCTCTACAGAAGAGTTTATAAAAGCAATCCGGCCCGGGGCACATATTGTGATCGCTCCCGGATATTACAATATGTCTGATTACCTTAAGGCCTACAGTGGACAGAAAGAGCGAAGCGAGTGGAACGAAAATAGCAAGTACGTTAAACTGAGAGATGTTTACGACGGACTCGAGGTTGTAATTCAGGATGCAGAAGGTCTGACGATCGAAGGCGGTTCCGACAATCCCGCAGATACCGAGATAGTTATCGAGCCGAGATATTCAGCGGTTCTTTTCTTCAACAATGTTAATGATGTATCGGTATCGAATCTGACTATGGGACATACACAGTCCGGAGAGTGCATCGGTAATGTTCTTGATTTCATTTATTGTGATACCGTAAATGTAAATAATTGTGATATCTACGGATGCGGAGTTTTCGGTATCAGCGGGCAGGAGGCTACCTGTAATCTTCATGTTTCCAATACTACCATCAGAGATTGCAGCGGCGGGTCCATATATTTTTATAAATACAAGGGAGAAGCGGTTTTTGATGATTGCACATTTACCGGATCCCAGTGGGGAGGAAGCTTTTACGGATATGATGATGCGAAGCTGATCTTCAACAGATGTACTTTCGGACAGGAAGAGTCAAATACCTGGTATTACGACAGCACTGTCGAGAAAAATGATTGCCAGATGGCTACACCTACTGAGAACAATACCTTTGACTATGATATTTACGAAGAAGGGCCTTATGGGGCTGTAGGGTAAATAGAACAAATTTGAATCTTGCGTATCAATAAGCAGATTTCGTCAAACATCAAGGTAAGGAGGTATGGCATGAAAGCATTATTTATCGGCGGTACGGGTACTATCAGTATGGCAATCGTAAAAAAGGCGGTATCAGACGGCTGGGAGGTATGGCTTATAAATCGTGGAAACCGCTCGTTCGAGCTTCCGGAAGGGGTTAATGTCATAAAAGCGGACATAAATGACGAAGCTGATGTAGCAAAAAAGATAGAGGGTATGACCTTCGATGTGGTAAGCGAGTTCATTGGATTTACCCCCGATGCTGTAGAGCGTGACTACAGGCTTTTTAAGGGAAAGACAAAGCAGTATATGTTTATAAGCTCCGCTTCCGCTTACAATAAACCGGCAGCAAATTATATAATTACGGAAGGGACGACCCTTGCAAACCCTCACTGGGAGTACTCGAGGAACAAGATTAAATGCGAGGAGTTCCTTATGAAAAAGTATCGCGAGGAGGGATTCCCCGTTACGATCATCCGCCCCAGCCATACATACGATGAGAGAAGTGTGCCTTTAGGGGGTCACGGCAAGAACGGTTCCTGGCAGGTAATAAAGCGTATGATGGAGGGAAAGCCCGTGATCATCCAGGGCGACGGGTCGTCTCTTTGGACGCTGACCTTTAATACAGATTTTGCCATTGGTTATACGGGACTTATGGGAAATCCCCATGCCATCGGAGAGGCCTTCCAGATCACAGGAGACGAAACCCTTACCTGGGACCAGATTTATCAAACTATCGCGGATGCCCTTGGGGTAGAGCTTAAGGCGTATCATGTATCCGCGGAGTACCTTAGCGCCGTGGGCGATAAGTACGGGTATGACTTTGAAGGCTCGCTTTTGGGTGACAAGTCCGTATCCGTTGTTTTTGACAACAGCAAGTTAAAGAGAGTGGTACCTGAAATGTGTACCCACGTTCTCTTTAGAAGCGGAGTCAGAAAGACGATCGCAAACGTCCTTGCCCATCCCGAACTTCAAAAGGAAGATCCGGAGTTCGACGCCTGGTGCGACAGATTAATAAACGCTCTTGAAAAGGCAAAGAAAGAGATCTGACATCAAAGTAAAGACCAAAAGAGGAAGAAAACTATGAATGAAAATATCGTAAAAAGAAACGAACTTCTTGCGCAGAAGGTTATAAAGGGACTTGAGTCCCGCAATATGACCGGCTACTACGCAGCAAGCAAAGAGGAGGCTTTAAAGAAAGCGCTTGAGATCATCCCTGAGGGCAGCAGCGTTACTATGGGCGGTGCAATGAGCGCATACGAGATAGGACTCGTTGACGCAATTAAAGCCGGAAATTACAGATTTATCGACAGGGAAAATGCAGAGACTCCCGAGGAAAAGAGAAAAGCGATGCTCGAAGGATATGACGCAGATTTCTTTTTATCAAGCGCTAATGCCATGACGGACGACGGCGTTCTTGTAAATATCGACGGTAATTCCAACAGAGTCTCAATGATCGCCCAGGGACCCAAGAAAGTATTGTTTATCATCGGTATGAACAAGGTGACAAGCGATATCGACAGCGCGATGAAAAGAGCAAGAAACGTTGCTGCTCCGATAAATGCACAGCGCTTCGGACTTTCAACGCCCTGCTCAAAGCTTGGAACCTGTATGAATTGCAAATCGCCTGACACAATCTGCTGTCAGTTTTTAATTACAAGATTTTCTCGCCATACCGACCGAATTCATGTTATTCTAGTAAATGATGATCTCGGATTTTAGAGATAAATAATGAAGAGGAATCTTGGTTATTGGAAATGAGAAATAACAAGTTATTAGGAAAAGCCGACAGGTTGACATTTACCCAATACTTGATTTGTTTATTGGCAGCATTTATACCTTTACTATTAATGAGTAAATGCTCACCTTTTTATCCCTTTAATGATTGGTATGATATAAACCAAATATTTACGGTGGGAAAAGGAATAGTTTTCGGAAAGGTTCCTTATGTACATTTAGATGACCAGAAAGGACCATATGCGTATCTTATCTGTATGATTGGATATCTTATTTCGCATAGATCCTTTCTGGGAGTTTTTGTTCTAGAAGTAGTGAACCTATTTTTCTTTTCTGTTTTCACGGAAAAGAGCATTAGGTTGTTTGTGAAAGAAAGCAAGTTCTCATCCCTGCTTATTCCGGTTATCTGTACTATCATAGTATCATCTTCAGGATTTCAGCATGGCGGAAGCATGGAAGAATTCTCTCTGGGAATACTGGCTTATGCATTATACAGTTTCTTGAGAATTCTGAAGGAGCCGCAAAAAAACAATACATGGATGTACCTGATTAATGGCATCCTTTTTGGGTTTGTATTTTGGACAAAGTTTTCCATGACAGGCTTATTTTTTGTGTGGTTTATAGTTGCTTGCTTTTTTATAAATAAATACATTTTTAAAAATATCGCATTGTTTTTAGGAGGATTTTGCCTGTCAACGCTTCCGCTTATTATATATTTTGGAGCTAATCACGCTTTAATTGCGTGGCTGAACAGTTATATTTATAGAAATGTATTTATTTATGGCAGAGGGGAAAAGAGAAGCATTCTTACTTTGCTTCTACAAGATATTGGATGTTTAAAGGATTTCCTTACTCAAAAAGGTAATTTGGGTATTCTGATATTTCTGGCGATGGGAGCTATACTGATTTTTTTGCCTAAGTCAATCAGTAAAGCTTCTGTAAAAGGTAAAATATCGGTAGTAGCTATGTTTACAGTATCTTTCCTTGGTGTATATGCCGGTGGTTTTGATTTTGGATACTATGGCATGGTTCTTTGCGTATATTTGGTCTTTGGAGCGGTAGCCTTTCTGGAAATCAGCGGAATGGTTATGCGCAAAATCAAGCCTGGCAAAATTAAAGAAATAGTTACCGTAAGTCTTTTGTTGTTAGTTGATATTTTTGTGGTATTTGTTGGATTTAGAATAAGCGACAATACATACATGTTTAAAAGAAGCAAAGAGGAGCTTCCACAATACATTTTTGCTAAACGGATAATGGAAGAACCTGAAGGAAGTAGAGTTCTGTTAAACTACGGTTTCCTTGACTGCGGAGTTTATACTCTTTTAGACCAAGTTCCGGAAATGAAATACTTTGCCAGTAACAACAGAGAATATACAGCTGTTTTAGAGGAGCAAAAGAATTATTTGCGTCAGGGGATACCGGACTTTGTTGTCACATTCTATGAAACTGTGGCTGATGATGAAACTGTTGAGAGTGTCTTGTCCGAATTTGACAACTACGAGCGATTGATGAGTTATCCTTATTACATCGAGGGTGGAGAACGGACTTATTCGCTCTGGAAAAAAACACAATAGATATATTTAAAATAGGGAAGTTTTATATTTTTGAAATGAGTGGCTACAGATTATTTAAAAAAGATTCAGAGTTTTATAAAAGAGTATTTTCTATAACATGGCCGATAGCGCTTCAGTCGCTTATAAGCATCGGCGTAAATATGCTTGATACCATAATGGTTGGCAGTCTTGGTGACGATGCATTATCGGCTACGTCGCTGGCCAATTCATTTATCACGATCTATCATATCTTTTGTATGGGCCTGGGGATGGGGGCTTCCGTACTTGTTTCGAGATACTGGGGGATGCGAAACGCCGCAATAGGCAAAAATGACAGCGAAGGGGAGAAGGATGCAAACAGAGCTCTTAAGCAGACCGTGGCCTTGATGCTTCGTATAACTCTTTCTCTTGCCCTGGTTTTCGCCCTTGCAACAGTTATAATGCCAAGGACGATCATGCGGATGTATAATGGGGAAGAGGCTATCTTAAACCTTGGAGCAACATATTTCAGATACTCCATCGTCACATACTTTTTCCTTGGCGCATCCTTAGTTTGCACGATAGTACTTCGAAGCGTCGGAAAGGTTAAGCTTCCGCTGTTTGTATCCATTGGTGCTTTTTCCATTAATCTTGTAGCAAATTATTTCCTGATCTTTGGTAAATTAGGACTTCCGAAGATGGGGGTAGCCGGAGCGGCACTGGGAACTTTATTTGCAAGAGTGTTTGAGGCAGCAGTCATCTGCGGATATCTTTTGTTTGTTGATAAGAGTATCGGATTCAGGTTAAAGCACTTTTTTATGAATACCCGTTCTCTTATCGGGGAGTATTTCAGGATCAGTATCCCTGTACTTATCAGTGACGGGATTTTGGCGCTCGGAAACAATACGGTTGCGATGGTCATCGGGCATCTTGGCGGAACCTTTGTCTCCGCAAATGCTATCACATCAGTAACGCAGCAGCTTAGCAGCGTTGTTATATCCGGAGTAAGCCAGGCGGGAGCTATCGTAACGGGCCAGACCTTAGGCGAAGGGGACAAGGAAAAGGCAATGTCCCAGGGATATCTGTTTATGGGACTTGGTATATTCTTAGGTACCATAGCGGCGGCATTCATACTTATCCTTAGCGGTCCCGTGATCGCATCCTACAAAAACGTCAGCGAAGAAACGGTTCATATAGCAAAGCAGCTGATGCTTGCGATCAGTATAATCGTAGTCTTTCAGGGCACGAACAGTATTATGACAAAAGGAGTCTTGAGGGGCGGCGGAGATACAAAGATGCTGATGCTTACAGACAACATCTTCCTCTGGGTACTTGCGATACCTCTCGGTCTTTTAGGCGGATTTGTACTTAAGGTATCACCATTTTGGATATATATCTTCCTTAAATCCGACCAGATAGTTAAGGCTCTTTGGGCCTTTCTAAGGCTACGGAGCGGGAAGTGGATAAAGAAGATTTCGGCGGGTAATTCAAAAGAAGCAAAGTAAAGACAGGAAATGGTGAAAAAATGGGTAATTACGACCTTACGGATTTTAAAAGACTTGTAAATGAATTAGGGCTTACTCTTTCTGACAGGCAGTATGAGCAGTTTATCAGGTACTACGAGATGCTTGTGGAGTGGAATAATGTGATGAATCTTACTGCGATTACCGAGTATGATGAGGTAATAGTAAAGCATTTTGCGGATTCTTTATCTCTCGTAAAAGCGGTAGACAAGGAGATGCTTATCAGGGGAAGCCTTAAGGAAGGCGACGATAGACTAACTATCATTGATATCGGGACCGGAGCGGGATTTCCCGGGATTCCTTTAAAGATTGCTTTTCCGGAACTTAAGATCACTCTTCTTGATTCCCTTAACAAAAGGATCGGATTCTTAAACGCTGTAATAGAAGAACTTGGGCTAAAAGATATTGAGGCGCTTCACGGCAGAGCGGAAGACTACGCAAAAAAAGGACAGCTAAGGGAGTCCTTTGATTATTGCGTATCAAGAGCGGTTGCGAATCTGTCTACTTTATCTGAATACTGCCTTCCCTATGTAAAGGTAGGCGGAAGCTTTATCGCATATAAGTCCGAAAAGACGCAGGAAGAGGTTCAGGCTGCGAAAAATGCGCTGGATAAGCTTGGCGGCAGGTTAGTTTCCTGCGAGGAATTTAATCTACCCGGAACAGACCTCTACAGAACTATGGTTAATATAAAGAAAGAAAAAGCGACTCCCGGAAAGTATCCCCGCAAGGCAGGAACACCTTCCAAAGAGCCGCTGTAAATTACGCCGTTGCGAGGGCTTCCTTAAGAGCTTTTGAAAGCTGATCTGCGCAGGAAGTTCCGCGTCCTTTGCAGTCGTTTCCTTCAAGTATTTCGGAAATCTCTGCGGCGTCCTTGCCTTCGCAAAGCTTGCCGATGGCTTTCAGATTGCCGTTGCAACCGTTCGTAAAGGCCAGATTGTGGATCTTTTTTTCATCATCAAGCTCAAACTTAATATTGATGGCACATACTCCGTGAGGGGTGTAAGAATATTCTTTCATGTCAGATTCCTCTTTATAAAATGTTTTCTTCTTTAACACAATAGCATCTAATATCTCTTGTTGCAAATAAAAAATCAATAAAATGTTTCACAATGATGTTTCACGTGCTATACTTATAGGGCATTTAAGTAAAATATTGTTATTAGGGATAAGGGCAGAATGAGTAAAATAATTGCAATTACAAACCAAAAGGGCGGAGTAGGTAAGACTACTACATCTATCAATCTTTCGGCGGCTATCGCTGAGACCGGTAAGAAAGTTCTCGTAGTTGACATGGATCCCCAGGGAAATACGACAAGCGGTTTCGGAGTCAACAAAAATGAACTGGAGAATACAGTTTATGAGCTTATCTTAGGCGAGTGTTCTGTCGGAGAAGCGATCATTAAAAATGTTGCTGAGAATGTATCGCTTTTACCTTCAAACGTCAATCTTGCCGGAGCTGAGGTCGATCTTCTTGACCGCGATGATAAATCCTTCATCCTTAAAAAGGAGATGGATTATATTGCTGACGAGTATGATTATGTTATCATCGACTGCCCTCCTTCATTAAATATGCTTACGATCAACGCTATGACTACGGCAACGAGTGTCATCGTACCGATTCAGTGTGAGTATTACGCTCTCGAAGGAGTAAGCCAGCTCATCCATACCATCAACCTCGTAAGGGAAAGACTGAATCCCGGACTTGATATCGACGGTGTTGTATTTACAATGTATGACGGCCGTACAAATCTTTCACAGCAGGTTGTTGAGAACGTTAAAGAAAACTTAAGTCATCATATTTACGAAACGATGATCCCGAGAAATATAAGACTTGCGGAGGCACCCAGCTTTGGACAGCCTATTACCGTTTACGATCCGAAGTCAGCCGGAGCCGAGAGCTACAGGCTCCTTGCAAAAGAAGTTATTGAGCATAACGCTAAGTGATTATAAGGAGAAGGTGAAATGGCAAAAAAGGGTTTAGGTAAAGGTCTTGATTCTTTGATCCCTATGAGTAAAAAGGAAGCGGCAACACCCGCACCTGCTGCGGTTAAGGAGGCTTCCGAGGCGGTTAAAGACGGCGTGACTATGGTAAAGATCACAAAGGTTGAGCCCAACAGAGAGCAGCCCCGTCGTAAGTTTGACGAGGATGCGCTCCAGGAGCTGTCAGATTCGATCAAGCAGTTTGGCGTACTTCAGCCCCTTGTTGTTCAGGACAGAAAGGACCATTACGAGATCATCGCAGGTGAGCGTCGCTGGAGAGCGTCAAAGCTTGCGGGATTAAAGGAAGTCCCTGTAATAATCAAGGATTACACGGAGCAGGAGATCGTTGAGATTTCCCTTATCGAAAATATCCAGAGAGAAGACCTTAACGCCATCGAAGAAGCGCAGGCGTATAAAAGGCTTGCCGAAGAGTTTAATCTTAAGCAGGATGCTATCGCCGAGAGAGTCAGCAAGAGCCGTTCCGAGATTACGAACTCTATGCGTCTTTTGAAACTCTGTCCCGATGTCCAGCAGATGATAGTTGACGAGATGCTAAGCAAAGGACACGCAAGAACCCTTCTTGCCGTAGAGGATCCCGTTAAGCAGTACGAGCTTGCACAGCGCGCTTTCGATGAGAAGTTAAGCGTGCGCGATATTGAGAAGCTTGTAAAGCAGCTTGATAAACCCGCTAAGGAAAAGCCGGTTACCGACGAGAAGCTTCAGATGTTCTACGATGATGTTGCGGAGAAGTTAAAGAAGGCTCTCGGTACGAAGGTTACGATTTCCAGAAAGGGAAAGGGCGCCGGAGTATTGACCATAGAGTTTTACAACGGCGACGACCTTGACAAGATCGTTGATAAGCTTAACAACTAAAGGTGACTAAATGGAAAGCAATATTCTTAAAAATGTATTGGGCCTTGGAGCATTTGACCCCGGATATCTTGTGATAGCAGTAGCTGTTTTGCTTATCCTTGTGATCGTACTCCTTGTTGTTACTTTAAATGTCAGCTCAAAGAATAGAAAGATGGCGGCAAGGATCGACGCTCTTTGCTCCGGCAAAAATGCAGAGAGCCTTGAAAAGGAGATCGTAAAGATCATCGAGGAAAACAATTACCTTATGACTGAGGTTTCCGAGCATAAGGCATACATAAAGACGATCTTTAAGAGACTTAAGCTCGCATACCAGAAATTCGCGCTGGTTAAGTACGATGCCCTCGACCAGATGGGCGGCCAGCTATCCTTTGTTCTTGCTTTTCTTGACGAGAACAACAACGGATTTTTGCTCAACTCGGTTCATTCTGCTACAATGAACTACATCTATTCAAAGAATGTGGTTGGCGGCGAAGTAGAGGTTGAGCTCGGCGCTGAGGAAGCTCAGGCTCTCGAGCAGGCCATGAGCGTCAAGATACCTAAGTAAATCGGAACTATGTATAATCTTATAGTATATTAGTCCCAGCGGGACATACGGCTAAGACCGGGAATGGAGAGGTAATGATCGATATAAAGTTTTTACGCGAGAATCCTGAAGTAGTTAAGGAGAATATCAAAAAGAAATTCCAGGATGAGAAGCTTCCTCTTGTTGATGAAGTAATAGAGCTCGACAAGGAGCTTAGAAAGACCCAGCAGGAGGGGGATGACCTTCGTAATGCCAAGAACAAGATCTCCAAGGAGATCGGAGCTTTAATGGCACAGGGAAAGAAGGAGGAGGCTGAAGGCTTAAAGGCACAGGTTGCCGCAAACGCAAAGAGACTTGCGGAGCTTGAAGAGGCTCAGCCCGCACTCCAGGAGAAGGTTACTTCTATTATGATGAAGATTCCCAACATCATCGACGAGTCGGTTCCTATCGGAAAAGATGATTCAGAGAATGTTGAGATAGAAAAGTTCGGAGAGCCTGCTGTTCCCGCATTTGAAGTTCCTTACCACGCAGACATCCTTGACAGGATCGGTGGTCTTGATAAGGACGCAGCCGGAAGAACAAGCGGAAACGGCTTCTATTACCTTATAGGAGATGCCGCAAGACTTCACTCCGCAATGATCAGTTACGCAAGAGACTTTATGATCGACAAGGGATTCACCTACTGCGTGCCTCCTTTTATGATCCGTTCAAGCGTTGTTAACGGCGTTATGAGCTTCGCCGAGATGGAAGCTATGATGTACAAGATCGAGGGCGAGGACCTTTATCTTATCGGTACTTCAGAGCATTCAATGATCGGAAAATTTAAGGGACAGCTTGTTGAGGAGCAGCAGCTTCCCATTACTATGACCTCTTACTCACCTTGCTTCAGAAAAGAGGTTGGATCCCACGGAATCGAGGAGCGCGGTGTTTACCGTGTACACCAGTTTGAGAAGCAGGAGATGGTTGTTCTCTGTAAGCCCGAGGAGTCAATGGACTGGTACAACAAGATGTGGTCTTACACCGTAGAATTCTTCAGAAGCCTTGACGTACCCGTACGTACTCTTGAGTGCTGCTCAGGTGACCTTGCGGATCTTAAGGTTAAGTCCTGCGACGTAGAGGCATGGAGCCCTCGTCAGCAAAAGTACTTCGAGGTAGGTTCCTGCTCAACACTTGGAGACGCACAGGCAAGAAGACTTGGCATCCGTGCAAGAGGCGAGAAGGGCAACTACCTTGTACACACTCTTAACAATACCGTACTTGCTACTCCCAGAGGACTTATCGCTCTTCTTGAGAACAATGTAAACGAGGACGGAAGCATCAATATCCCTAAAGCGCTTCAGCCTTATATGGGTGGCAAGGACAAGGTCCTTCCCATTAAGTAATCTATGAACAATAAGCATTTACTCCCTGTTGGGATGGTGTTTCAAGCGATATTTACAATCTGCGGGGGCGGCATGTTTATTGCCGGCCTCATCGCAGGTTTCTATTTTAGATGGGATATGTCTCTTCCTGACAATAAGGGGAGAATATCCCTTCTGCTTACTTTGGCCGGGGGATTGCTGTTATTTACAGGCATTTTGATCATGATCTTTCTTTACAAGGCTGTTACAGCTAAAGATACAAAAGACGAAGATGCCGCAAAAGAGGACGAAGATAGTGCACAGATACCTGAGAGCGATAGGCTTCAGCAATAAAAACAGAAAAGAAATACAGGAACTTGTGCTCGACTGTATCCGCAAAGCGGAAAAAAGGGGATATACCCTTGTGGATGACGAATCCATGGCCGCCGAGTTTTCCAGGGAATATGCGGACGGAATGGGAATTACCGCCTGCGGCAATTTTGATGAGGATGACAAGTTCCATCTTGACTATTACTTCCCTTATCTTGACGGTACGGGCGTGACTTCCTACGAGGATATCTCCGTTGAGAAGCATGCATCGGAAGATTCGTTTGCCGGGGTTTGCGACGATATTAAGGTTGGAATTTCCATCATATTTTACCTTAAAAATAAGATACCTTATATCAAAGCCCAGTCCACGGGAAAGCTTCCCATAAAGGGCACGAGCGTAACCTTTTCCGGACTTTCTGTAAAGGGTTCAATCCTGATCCCTATAAACAAAGCGGATGAAAAGAGCGCGACCCAAAACGACAATACCGACAGAGCGAAGCTCCTTGCCGCTGCCAAAAACGGAGACGAGGAAGCGATAGAGACCCTTACCCTTGAGGATATGGATACTTACAATATCATTTCCAAGAGGATTAAAAACGAAGATGTCTACTCTATCGTTGATACCAGTTTTATGCCTTACGGAGTGGAATGCGACCAGTATGCCATCATCGGAGACATCGTGGCATTCCGTCTTGTGACGAATCATATTACGGATGAAAAAATTTATATTCTTACTATTTGCTGTAATGATTTGACATTTGATGTTGCCATCAATATAATAGATTTGTTTGGTGAGCCACAGGTAGGCAGAAGATTCAAAGGAGTCATCTGGCTGCAGGGCAATATCAATTATCCCGATGACCTGATGTAGAGTCATTTGCAGGGTATTAAGTATCCGGCCGGGAATCAATGCTTCCTTAGTTAAATGGATATAACGGGCCCCTCCTAAGGGTCAGTTGTGAGTTCGATTCTCGCAGGAAGCGCTAAAGAGCAGGAGACTTAAAACCTGCTCTTTTTCATATTATAGATTATAAAGGTAACCTTCGGGTATTTTGCGGAAATATCTGCTGACCGGAAGGTGGATAGGTTCTAAAATGCATATAGTTTTACATCAGCCGGAGATACCGGCAAATACGGGAAACATCGGAAGAACCTGCGTTGCGACAAATACTTCCCTTCATCTTATCGAGCCCCTTGGCTTTAGGATAAATGAAAAGGAATTAAAGAGAGCGGGCATGGATTACTGGGAAAAGCTTGATGTGACCCGTTATATCAACTACAACGATTTTAGGGAAAAAAATCCAGGGGCAACCGTTTGGATGGCGACAACCAAGGCAAAGAGATGTTATACTGATGTTAAGTTCGGACCCAATGATTATATTATGTTCGGAAGAGAAAGCGCAGGGATCCCGGAGGAGATCCTCATAGAAGATGAGCCTCACTGCATTCGTATCCCTATGGGACCTGAGATCAGATCTTTAAATCTTTCAAACTCCGTGGCTATCGTTTTATACGAAGCTTTACGGCAGCAGAATTTCGCGGGCCTCGAAGAAACCGGAGAGCTCCACAGACTGAGCTGGAAGTAGGAACGATTGCAGTTCCGGGCAAAGGAGAATTTATTAATGGCGAATTTGGGAAATCCCCAAAATACTATAGATGTTATACAAAAGCACGGCTTCAGGTTTCAGAAAAAGTACGGACAGAACTTTTTGATCGATACACACGTGCTTGATAAGATCGTCTCGGCAGCAGGCGTTACAAAGGACGATCTTGTTTTAGAGATAGGTCCGGGCATCGGAACGATGACGCAGTATCTTGCGGAGGCCGCAAGAGAAGTGGTTGCGGTTGAGATCGATAAAAACCTTATACCCATCCTTGAGGAGACGCTGTCGGAATACGATAACGTGACGATCCTTAACGAGGACATTTTAAAGGTTGATATTGCGGCCCTTGCAGAGGAGAAAAACGGCGGAAAGCCAATAAAGGTTGTGGCAAACCTCCCCTACTATATTACGACCCCTATAATAATGGGACTTTTCGAGAGCGGCGTTCCTCTTGATAACATTACAATCATGGTTCAAAAAGAGGTTGCGGATCGTATGCAGGTTGGGCCGGGAACAAAGGATTACGGAGCGCTTTCTCTCGCAGTTCAGTACTACGCTAAGCCCGAGATAGTTGCGAATGTACCGCCCAACTGCTTCATCCCCCGTCCCAACGTTGGAAGCGCCGTGATCAGACTTACAAGATACCCCGAACCTCCTGTTAAGGTCGAGGATCCGAAGAAGATGTTTGCGCTTATCAGGGCCTCATTTAACCAAAGGAGAAAGACCCTTGTAAACGGGCTTTCAAACGCTCCGGAGATAAAGGCATCAAAGGAAGATGTTCAAAATGCGATTGCGAAGATGGGCCTGTCCGAGACCATAAGAGGCGAAGCCCTTACTTTGGAACAGTTTGCGACTCTCAGCAATCTTTTGTAAAGAATACGGTTATTAATGACTCCGCTTGATCTTTTTAGGTTAAGCGGAGTTCTGAATGTGGAAGTAAAAAACTATTTTCACAGAATTTTCACATTTATATCACTAAATATACGCAGGGAAAGTTCAAAATATTGAACTTGGAGGAGCGATTAAAATGATAGAAGTTAAGAATCTTACAAAAAAGTACGGAAGTCATACTGCCGTGGATGGTCTTTCTTTCAAGATAGAAAAGGGCAGGATATATGGATTCCTTGGACCGAATGGTGCGGGGAAGTCCACAACGATGAACATTATTACGGGGTATGTGGCAGCTTCGGATGGCGATGTTTTGATAGACGGCGTAGATATCTTGAAGGAGCCCGAGAAGGCGAAGGCTATGATCGGATATCTTCCCGAATTGCCGCCTCTTTACGCAGATATGACCGTAAAGGAATACCTTGATTTTGTCGCTGAGCTTAAAAAGGTTGAAAGCTCTTCGAGAAAAGAAGCGGTAGAAAAGGTGATGGAGCAAACTAACATCACAGATATGAGTAGCCGCCTTATACGCAATCTATCCAAAGGTTACAAACAGAGAGTCGGAATGGCGCAGGCAATCCTTGGAAATCCCGAGGTTTTGATCTTTGACGAACCATCGGTTGGCCTAGATCCGAGACAGATCATAGAGGTCAGAGACCTTATAAGAGAGCTGGGCAAGGAACATACGGTAATCCTGAGTTCCCATATCTTGTCGGAAGTAAGCGCAGTTTGCGATCATATTCTTATACTTTCAAAGGGTAAGCTTGTAGCTGACGGATCCCCGGAAGAGCTGGCCGGTATGATGGGAGATGCAGGCGGAACCGAGATAACTGTAATAGGAGACGGCGAAAGAGCATTGGAGATACTTAAGCAGATGCCTCAGGTGGAATCCGCCTCGATTACCGGTAAAGATGAGTCCGGAAACGCAAAACTGCTTGTATCTGCGAAGGATGGGGAGGACATCAGAGAGGCCTTAAGCTTTAAGCTTTCTGAAAACAGGATCGCGGTTATCGGTATGGAGAAAAAGGAAAGATCGCTTGAAGATATTTTCCTTGAACTCACTGAATGTGAAAAGGCCGCAAAGGAGGAAGAGTAATGCTTGCTATTTATAAACGTGAGCTGCGTGCATATTTTCATACTGTGATAGGTTTTTTGTTTATCGCGGCGAATATTTTTTTAATGGGACTGTACTTTGTTGTTTACAACATGTACTATGATTATCCCTATTTCCAGTACGCGGTTCAAAGCTGCGGCGTACTGATGATAATCAGCGTACCGATACTTACGATGCGTATGCTTGCAGAGGAGCGGAAAAATAAGACGGATCAGCTGATCCTTACGGCGCCCGTTTCGGTTTTTAAGATTGTTTTAGCCAAGTATTTATCCGCTCTTACAATATTTGCTATTCCCTGCCTGGTCAGCTGCCTTTTCCCTGTTGTAATGAGCAGATTCGGAGAGATCAGCTGGGGTGAGGGGTACCTTGCACTTTTTGGATATTTCCTTTTTGGCGCTGCATCTATCGCCATCGGAATGTTCATCTCATCTCTTTTTGAGAACCAGATAATCGCGGCGGTCGTTTCCTTTGTAGCCTTGTTTTTAGGCTATATGATGCAGTCTGTGTGTACGATCATCTCGACAAGCGGAAATATCGTAACAAAGGTCCTTGGATTCTATGACCTGACAAAACGATTTGAAGCTTTTATGGATGGAACCTTAGAGGCGAGCCCGGTTATTTATTTTGTTTCCCTCGCTGCGCTATTTGTGTTTTTAACTGTGAGGTCGATCCAAAAGAGAAGATATAGTGTTTCCAAAAAGCAGCTTAAGCTCTCATCCGTAAGCCTTGGATCTGTTGTGATAGCTATAGCTGCATTTGCCCTGATAAATATAGGCGGTGAGAAATTTGCGGACAAATATCTTACCGCGGATCTTACGACAAACAAGATGTATTCTTTAACGGAGGATACAAAAAAATATCTCGCCGGACTTGATGAAAATATCGATATTTATGTGCTTTCCGCCGAAAACGGGTACGATGAATCCGTTGCGAAGACTTTAAGCATATATGATGGACTATCGGACAAGATCACAGTAACATACATCGATCCATCGGTTAATCCGAGATTTTACGCCGGCTATACCGATACGGCACCTTCCTCGGGAAGTCTTATTGTTTCGGGAAGCAAGAGAAGTAAGGTTATTGATTACAATGATCTGTACGAACAAAGCTACAGCATGGATTATTCAACTTACAGCTACAACTCTGATGTTGTGGGATACGACGCGGAAGGTCAGATCACGGGGGCGATCGATTATTGTCTTTCCGAGGATATGCCTGTGATCTATATCTTGGAGGGTCACGGGGAAACGCCTCTTGACGAAGCCTACGAAAACGCTCTAAATAAAGCAAATATCGAATATGAGACTCTTAACCTTATGAGTGTCAGCGAGATCGCGGAGAATGCCGCCTGCCTCTATATCGGCGGACCCACCGGGGACCTTTCGGATGATGATCTGGAAAAGATTAAGGGCTATCTTGATAAAGGGGGAAAGGTGATCCTTGCTCTTACTCTTACGGGAGAAGAACAGGAAAATCTGTCCGAGCTTATGGAATATATGAATCTTTCTTTGATACCGGGCATTGTCCTGGAGGAGGATTCGGCTCATTTCTACGGATCGAAGATGTATGAGATTCCCGATATCCTTCCCTCGGATCAGACTGCGGAAGTATACGGTGCGGGCTATAATCTCTTTGTTCCGTATAATGTCGGAGTTAAGGTTCTTGATGAGGAAAGCGAGGAGGTTATAACCGATGTTTTCCTCGCCTCTACGGATTCGGCATTTTTACGTGAAGATTACACGGGTATGACTACCGAAGAGCGGGAGGACGGCGATATAGCGGGACCCTTTGTACTTGGCGTAAGCGCAAGCAGGACTCTTACCAACGGAGTAGAAACAACAGGTGAAGATACAGAGGATGATGGTAACGAAAAGACCGCTGAGATGGTAGTGTTCTCTTCGGTAACGATGTTTACGGACGCCGCGGACAGTATGGTAAGTAACGCCAACAGAAAGGTGTTTATAAGCACGGTCGGAAAATATTCTGACAAGGAGAACGCCATATCAATACCGTCAAAGAGCTTTGACCTGGGATATTTATCGACGACGATGCTTGATATTCTTGTCTCCGCTCTGGTAACTCTTTTGGTCCTTCCCGTCGGACTTATTGTTACGGGCATTGTCATCTGGGCAAGAAGAAGAAAAATGTAAAAAGCGGAGTCGTAATTTTGCTAAAAATATTAAAAAATTTTCGTGTAATATTTCTGTAACAAATCAGGCCCCATAATATAGTAAGAATATAGACATGTCCCCACAATCTATGGTATAATTTCAGAGATTGTGGGGACATATATTGTGGTTTGACCGAGGTTTTATTCATGGATAAATATGAGTACAAAGTCAGGGCGCAGGAAATTAGAGACCTGATAGCCGCTAATCAATATGAAAAAGCTGCAGAAATAGCTGATACGATAGATTGGAGTAGAGTTAAAAAGTCTACTTTTTTGTGTACCATCAGTGATCTGTATAAGATAAACAAACGTTACGAGGATGCCATCGAGCTTTTACAGCTTGCATACGACAGATATCCGGGCGGAAAAGATATTCTTTACTCTCTTTGCGAACTGTACCTCAGTACGGGAGATACCATCAGGGCGATCTCTACGTACAAGGAGTTTTGCCAGGTAGCGGGTAACGATATCCGCAAGTATATCCTTCAGTACAAGGTATATGTTGCACAGGAGGTTTCGCTTGAGGAGAGGATCGAGGTACTTGAAGAGCTTAAAAAGCGCGATTACAGAGAAAAGTGGGCATATACTCTTGCATATCTCTACCACAGAGTCGGACTTGCGACGAAGTGTGTTGAGGAGTGCGACGAACTGATAAGCTGGTTTGGAGAGGGCAAATATGTCGATATGGCTATGGAGCTTAAGATGCTCCACCAGCCCCTTGATGAAAAGCAGCAGGAATTATATAACCACCGGATAGATTCCGTGGTATCCGACAGCAGATGGGAAGGCAAGAAGAATTCAAATGCCGTAAGCGGAGCCACTACCGTTTGGAATCCCAAGGCAGTTAATGACAATAAACAGATCCAGGCGGACGGAGGGGAGACAAAGGTTATCCCCGATGTATATGCTCAGGGCGGAAGCGCTCCCATAAGCGAGGTTACTCCTCTCGACGAGGCAGTTGCCTTATCTCTTGGACATACACAGGTTTACAAGGGAAATATCCCTGAGCCGGAGATAAATGTCAAGACCGTTGATGTAGGGGATTACAACACCATCAATCTCCAGCAGGCTATTGCCGAGGGAGTTCAGCAGGTACTTGAAAACGGCGTGACTACAACTCTTCCTATGATGGGGGACGAAGGCTTCTTCGCCAAGAAGGATACAAAGAAGATCATCGGATTTGATGAACAGACCGTACTTCAGTCGGATACGAAGGAGATTCCCGGATCGGAGGATGACGATATTCCTCCCCATATCGACTTTGATCCCCATGCCTGGGATAAGGCGGTAGAAGAGGAAATCTCGGAGAACAATTTCGATGAGGAGCCCGCCGCGGACTATACCCAGTATCTCGGTGCGGTGGCAGACAGACTTCGCGGAAAAGGCGAGGAACAAAAGCCCGAAGACGAGATCAAGAAAAAGGTTCTTGAGCCTATGCTTGTATACGACACAGTCGCTATGGACCCCGGTGCGGTGGAGAGCAGGCTTGACGAAGAGGAGGAAGAGGTCAGAGAAGAAGCTATGACCGCCCAGCCTCCGGAACAGATTGCGACGGTTCTTTCCCAGGAGGGAGACGGACAGATAAGATTTGTAGTACCCGAGGCTCCTTCCAGAGACAAGCAGATCACGGGACAGCTTAATATCAATGATGTTATGGCCGAGTGGGCCCGTATGAAGAGGGAGCACGAAGAGCTTAACCGTAAGCAGTATCATGAGCAGGTTAAGCAGCAGACCGGAGAGCTCTTTGATGAGTTTGAGGCAGCAGCGCTTAACGGCGTGCTTGAAACGCTTCAGAAGGAAGCCGAGCAAAAGGATTACAAGGATGAGGCCCATCCCGGAATAGAAAGCAGCGATATTGTTATAAATACTTTTGTTCCCGATAATGCATCGATGGGAGCAGAGGTTGCCGCTATGATGGATGAGGAAGCCGAAGAGGCCGCAGAAATTGCTGAGACCGCAGAGGCTGTTGAAACCGAAACAGTTGCAGAGGCGGCAGGTGTCGGTGCTTTGGCAGGAGCAGCCATTGGAGCAGAGCTCGCGAGCGACGCGGTGGCGGCTGTGGCAGATTCGAGCGATGTTATAGCTGAGAGCGACGAAGTAGAAGAGCTTGAAGAGATAAGGCAGACCGAGGAGACTGCCGAGGAAGCTGCGCAAGAAGTATACGCAGAGCCCGAAGAAGTCTACGAAGATACCTTCGAAGAAGATCCGGAGGAAGTATCTGATGAAACATCCGAAGAAGATGCATCGGAGATTTCGGAAGGTTTTGAAGAAACGGCAGAAGGCTATGAGACTTCTTACGAAGAAGCTTCGGAAGTCTACGAGGGTGAGTACTACGAGGCTGAGAGCTATGAAGATGCACCTTTAGAGAGCTTCGAAGAGACCTACTCGGGAGAGGTCTTCGAAGAAGGCCCTGAAGAGGCATATTACGAGACGGAGCAGGCGACAGAATCCGAGACTGAAGCTGAGACTGAAGCTGAGCCCAGCTCCGATGTATTTGATATTTATCCTACAAGGGAGACTATTGAACTTCCCGCTACGAACCGTACGAAAGAGTTCTATGAGAGAAAGCACGAAGAAGCCAAGAAACAGACGGAGGCGGAAGCTCCTGAGGATGACGATGATGAGGATGTAAGAGAACTTACCAAGGAAGAAAACGAGCTCTTTGGTCCTTATATCCAGAGCAAGTCTGCGAGAAAGCAGCTTGTGGGTATCATCGACGGAACAACGATGGCTTCATACTCGGGAAATATCATCCTGACCGGCGGTGACGGAAACGATACTTCGGATCTTGCAACCGCTATTATGAAGGATATTAAGCAGACCGACAGCAACTTCTCCGGAAAGGTTGCAAGGATCGGCGGAGACAAGCTTAACAACAAGAAGATGGCTACTGTTGTAAAACAGCTGGCCAGCGGCGGACTTATCATAGAAAAAGCCGGAAAGATGTCTACCGAGACGGCAAACGATCTCTACAAGAGCCTTGATACTGAGAATCTTGGAATCATCGTAACTTTGATAGATACCGAGAGAAGTATCGAAAAGCTCCTTGGACGCGCGCCGAAGCTTAAAGATCTTTTTACGGTGAAGATGAATCTAAAGCCGCTTACGGCAGAACAGCTTGCTGATTTTGCGGTCAAATATGCGTACGAGAAAGAATACTCCATTGATGAAATGGGTATGCTGGCGCTTCATACTCAGATTACATTAAGACAAACAGCCACACACTCTGTTAACATCGTGGAAGTCAGAGAGATCGTTGATAATGCAATCAGTAACGTAAGGAAGAAATCGGCCAGACATTTCTTCGATGTCCTTTTGGGCAAGCGTTATGACGATGAGGATATGATAATCCTTGGGGAAAAGGATTTCGGTTGATCAGATAAAGGGGAAAGAGATGGCAAGAGTAAAGGGAACTGTTAAGGAAAAAGCTGTAAAGACCAGTGTGACGAAACCTGCAAAGGTTGAGATCTCTAAGGATGATATGTACCTGTTTGGGAACGGTACGCATTACGAGATCTACAAAAAGCTTGGTGCGCACGTATCTGCTGAAAAGGGAGTTAAGGGCGTTTATTTTGCAGTATGGGCTCCCAATGCGCAGGGAGTAAATGTAGTAGGAACTTTTAACGGGTGGAACGAGGATTCTCATCCGATGAAAAAGCTGGGTCCTGTGGGGATATGGGGCGCGTTTGTTCCCGGAGTGGGGCCGGGGGAGATGTATAAGTTTTTGATACATACCGCGGATGGAAGGAAGCTGTACAAGGCAGATCCTTACGCCAATCAGGCGGAGCTCCGCCCCGGTACGGCCTCTGTTATAGCCGATATGGATGGCTTTAAGTGGGAAGATGCCAAGTGGATAAAGGCCCGCGATGACAGGGATATCGAAGAGATCAATAAACAGCCAATGGCGATTTATGAGTGTCACATAGGCTCGTTTATGAAACATCCCAACGGTACAGAGGATGGCTTCTACAACTACAGGGAGTTTGCCGACAGGATTGTTGAGTACTTACAGGATATGAAGTACACCCATATCGAACTTATGGGTATTGCGGAACATCCCTTTGACGGCTCTTGGGGTTATCAGGTGACAGGATACTATGCGCCGACCTCAAGATACGGAACGCCTAAGGATTTCATGTATCTTGTAAATGAACTACACAAAAACGGGATCGGCGTGATCCTTGACTGGGTGCCTGCCCATTTTGCTACGGATGCCCATGGACTTGCAGCGTTTGACGGACAGTGCATTTACGAGCATCCGGATCCGAGACTTGGAGAGCATCCCGACTGGGGAACAAAGATCTTTAATTATTCAAAGCCCGAAGTAAGCAATTTCCTTATTGCCAATGTTCTTTTCTGGCTTCGGGAGTTTCATATTGACGGAATCCGTGTAGATGCCGTTGCAAGTATGCTTTATCTTGATTACGGAAAGAAGGACGGACAGTGGGTTCCCAATAAGTTCGGCGGAAACAAGAACCTTGATGCCATAACATTTTTCCATCATCTTAATTCCGTAGTAAGGGGTACATATCCCGGATTTCTTACGATTGCTGAGGAATCAAC
>ODAI011733507.1_pt1 | contig 49111 bp, 55 predicted proteins | sample 1539321 | NCBI WGS metagenome assembly ODAI01 (sample SAMN02144231, study PRJEB22623) | gut metagenome | biome: sheep rumen | host: Ovis aries | place: New Zealand
CGAAAAGGAAAATTCGTTCCTAAAAAAAGCAGCGGCATTCTTTGCAAAGGAAATAAAGTAGAAATCTATCAATTCATCTCGGCACACAAAAAGGCATTCGGATTACGCTGGTTGCTTAATCGTTGCAATGTTTATCCCAATGCTTATTACAACTTCTTGAAAAATCGCAAAGCAAAATACCATTCGGAAAAACAGCACATACTTGCTCAAATCGAAGAAATTTATCACTCACATAACGGCATTGACGGCTACAGAAAAATGAAAATATATCTCGCTCGCCGCAAAATAAAACTCAATCCGCTTACCGTTCACAAGTACATGAATATTGAACTTCAACTTCGCTCTGTAGTGCGCCGCAAGAAACCGGGCTTTCGGCATTGCCCTGCAACAGAGCGCAAGAATATAAAATGGGCTACGGACTTTACTTATCTGTATCTGTCGGACGGCTCTTTGCACTACAACTGTTCGATAGATGACCGCTTCTTTGGCAATTCGTACTTTAAAGGACGCGTTACGCCGTCAGCCGAAAAAACTTTCCGGATTAATTTTACATTCGGTTCAGGACGCAAAATTTACTTCTCACAAATTCACTTCTTTCTGCAGCTCAGTCGGAGTGATTCAGAGTATGAGCCGCGCTGCTTGTCCTTACGACAATTCTCCCATGGAACGCTTTTTCAATATTTTAAAGACCGAACTCATTTATCTTTATGATTTTCATTCCAAGGAGCAGTTGTACAAAGCCATCGAAGATTTTGTCTACGTTTTTTATAATCACGTTCGTCATCATTCTTTCAATGATAATTTGACGCCTTTTCAGAAACGCTTGCTATAGCCTTTCTTGTTACTATTTTTCTTGACCAATACACGTTACACTTTTTCAGTATGACGGACTGTAAGCCATTTGTGACGAGGCTAATAACTGGCACGCTGATTTATTTGCCTCTATTCATTGCAACGCCTTTGACGGACACGCACACGGTACAGAGACTTTCTACGTCTCAGAGCAAGGCAGAAAATTAGCTTCCGCCATTCAGAATCATATTGTTGCCATTAATTTTTCCTCCTTAAGTATCACTATTTGAACGATTATAACACAGGCGGCGACTTTTGCAATAAACGACGAATAGGGCATTATTTATTCGGCGAACCCATAATTCTTCCAACGCTATCAAAGACAATGGATTTCTTTTTCCCAAGTCGCGAAGTTAAAATCAAAGTGTAACTGCTTCCTATGACATTAGGAATTTTTGCTTTGCCTTCTGAATCAAAATTTATCGTGATAGTCTGGTTAGTGTTATTATCTAATTTAATCGTCACGCCGTCGGAAAAATAATGCGGCTCGCGAATGGGTTGTTGACTAGCAGACACGTGAACTTCTTTGAAAACTTGGTAACAATTTTTCGTACGGTCGATGAACAAAACGGGGTGGTCAACCTCTGCAATGCTCATTGCCTGAACAAATCTAAGCTCGCTGTAAAATCGCTTAGTCTCGTAATCAAGCGCGGCGGCGTCGAGAATTTGCGCGGCTTTCGGCACGGCAAATTTCATGAGCACGCCAATTATCATTATCGCCAAAATAATTTCAAGCGTCGCGAATCCCTTTTGCATATCGTCACCTGAAAAAAAATCTGTCGAAGGGCGAAATTTCTTCTTGAGGCTCTTCTTCGGAATATGCGCCGCGTGCCTCGTCGCGAATGATTTTGCCGCCCGCAATCTCAATAACGCGCCGTTGCATTTGGTCGACGATTGTTTTATCATGCGTCGCCATAACAATGGTCGTGCCCGCCGCGTTAATACGCTGGAAAATGTCCATAATATCCCAACTGGTTTCTGGGTCAAGATTGCCGGTCGGCTCGTCAGCAATGACGATGCGCGGGTCGTTGACAATCGCTCTGGCAATCGCAACGCGCTGTTGTTCACCGCCGGATAACTGCGCGGGAAAACTTTTAAACTTATCGCGCAAGCCGACAATATCCAGAACCGTATTAACGCTGCGTTGCATAATCCTGCGCGGAGCCTCAATAACTTGCATTGCAAAAGCGACGTTTTCATAAACCGTCTTGTCTTCAAGCAATCGATAATCTTGGAAGATAACACCGAGCTTTCGCCGCAGGTAAGGAACTTCTTTAGGTTTGAGTTTCGTAACGTCCTTGCCGTTGACGATAACACTGCCCGAAGTCGCAATTTCCTCGTGCATAAGAAGTTTCATAAGCGTTGATTTGCCGCTCCCCGAAGTCCCAACGATAAAGACAAATTCGCCGCGCTTGATGTCCAAGCTGACTTTATCTAGCGCAAGCACTTTATTTTCTTTATAAATCTTCGTCACGTCTTTTAAATGAATCATCTGATTTTCTCCTAAAGTAAATTCGTCACGTCCAAAATCGGCAAAATGACTGCGAAAACTAACGCCGCCACGATTAGCCCCGCTATCAACGTCCCGAAAATTTCTGCTTTCGCCGGTAGTGAGCGCAAAATTTCTTCGACTTCAAAATCAGACATTGATTCGCATTGGCGTAGCATGTTGACGAGTTCGCCGCCCGCTTCGCCCGTCACGATTAAACCAACGTACAGAGGCGGGAAATTTTCTTTCGCAACTAAATCGCCTAGATTGCCGCCGCGTTCAACTAGAAATTTTATCTCCGTCAATTTCTTCTGCATGAAAAGATTTTTCGTGGCGTCCGCGCAGAGTTTTATTGCTTCGTCCAATGTCACGCCACTTTCAAGTAAGAAACTTAGTCGGCTAAAAAAATTTCTGAATTCCACTTCGCGCAGGAGTTTTGAATTAAATTTCAGCTTGTCTGTTAAAAATCTTAGCGATTGAATTCGCTCATAAGCCGTCGCCAAAACTATTGCGATTAGCGAAAGTGCGAACACGATTAAAATTAAATGCTCCGATAAAAGCTTCCCGCCGTGCAGTAGAATCAGCGTTATCAGTGGGAGTTCGCCGCCTTGTTCCGCGAAGAAATTTTCAAAGACCGGTAATGTCACGTTGATTAAGATTATAGCCGCGATAAGTGCCGCTAGCAACACGAACAGCGGATAATACATTGCGCCGCGAACTTTTTTTTCCGTAGAATAATTTCTCTCTAGTTGGCTTGCAAGTCGCGCCGTCACGTCTTGGAGATTGCCGCTCGCCTCGCCGATTTCTACTGATTGAATTGCGTCGCCGCCGAAAATTTCTTCATAACGCTCCAATGATAACGAAAAATTTTGCCCGTCGCCAACAGCCGCCACTAAGTCTTTTAAAATTTTCTCTGACGGATGATTTTTAGCCGCGCCCGCTAATGTCCTCAATGAATCGTGCAAAGTCATTACGCCTAACATTACGCTAAGTTCACGGAAGAAAACCAACCGCCATTGCCCGCCCAATTTCCACCGCAGATAAAAATTTTCAAGCGATTTCAAAAAGCTCTGTTGTGTTTGTTCGAGCTTGACGACTTTGACACCCTGATAATTCAATGCGGCATAGGCTTCGGCGTAATCTTCTGCCTCCAACGTGCCGACTTGCTCAACCGCTTGCGCGTCATAGCCCTTGTACTTAAACTTTTTCATAGCCAACCGCCTTTAATGCCGCGTCCATTGTTTGCATACCTTGCGCCCGCCCGCTCATCATGACGTTTTGAAGTTGTACGTATTTTCCCTGCCGAATTAGCGAACGCGCCGCCGGATTTGCTAATAAAACTTCCGCCGCGCATGTCCGACCCCGCGCAGTTTTGACAAGCTGTTGAGAAATTATCATGCTGAATTGGTCGGCAAATAAATCGCGTATGGCGTCGCGCTGGACGATCGGGAACATTGTTTCGACGCGCATAGCTGTTTCCGCCGCCGATTTTGTGTGCAACGTTGCTAAAACTAATACGCCCGCCGCTGATGCCTCAAGTGCCGCATGCATTGTTTCGGCGTCGCGTATTTCGCCGATTAATAACACGTCAGGCATTGCGCGCATTGCCGTCCGGATTGCGTCGGCGAAGTTCAAAAAATCTTGTCCGAGTTCGCGCTGACTTATGAACGATTTCTCCGTTGAATACTCGAATTCTATTGGGTCTTCAAGCGTCAAAAGGTGACACGGGCGAATTTTGCAAAGTTCGTTGAGGAAGGCGGCAAGCGTCGTTGATTTCCCTGAACCCGTCCTGCCCGTCACTAGGATTAAGCCCTGAGCGGCAGTGAAAAATTTTTTAAGCGCAGTTGGTGCGCCGAGTTCGTCAAGCGTCGGAATTCTTTTGGCGATAAGTCGCAATGCAAGCGCAGGATTTTTGCGCTGATAATAAACGTTGACTCTGAATCTCCGCGATAAATTTTCTTCGACGTGCGAGAAATCAATCGCTAAATTTCTTTTGAGTTCCTCGCGCAGGCGTGGCGTTAAAAGTTCGTCCAAAAATTTTCCAATGTCTTGCGCCGTCAAAATTTCTCCCGATTGAAATATTTCGCCCGCTACGCGCAAAAAAGGCGGTTGCCCAACCGTCAAATGAATATCCGACGCATTGAGGCTTACCGCTTCATATAAAATTTTTCCTAGCATTTGTTTATATCCTTAAGACTTTTTTTAGTATTTAACTGAATCTGTTAGGCTATTTATAAACGCATAATTAAATTTTGTCAAACATATAAATAAAAAAAGTCCCGCCTTTCGACGAGCTTAAAACTTATCGCGCAGATTTTATCTAACTAGGGTTTGTTGGTAAAGTCAGGTAAAGAAAAACATAAGCAGTTCTTTGATAAAATGAGTTTGAAAGAAGTGAACAACTTATTACCACAAAGATTTAACAGAAGCTCAAGAAAGGATTTCGCGCTCGTTTTTTGACAAAAAGAAAAGTGGTAAACATTACAAATATTTTTCATTAATGTATGCTAAACTTGCTTGACTTACGTAGAAAATTTTACGGGGGGAAAGCGAATGTTTGAAATCGACGACAATACTTTAGACGCGAAGATAAAAGTAATAGGAATAGGCGGCGGTGGCTCTAATGCGGTAAACAGAATGATAGAATCAGGCTTAGACCGCGTAGAATTTATAGCAGTCAACACTGATTCGCAAGCGTTATTGATGAGCAAGTCGCCAAAGCGTATGCAAATTGGCGAAAAACTTACACGCGGGCTAGGAGCCGGAGCTAGACCCGACATTGGCGAACGCGCCGCGCAGGAAAGTCGCAATGATATTTTAGAAGCTCTGCGCGGTTCGGATATGGTATTTATAACGGCGGGCATGGGCGGCGGAACGGGCACGGGCGCGGCTCCGGTTGTTGCAGAATGCGCTAGAGAAGTAAACGCGCTGACAGTAGCTGTTGTTACTCGCCCATTCACCTTTGAAGGACCAAAGCGTAAAAAAAATGCCGATATGGGCATTGAGAAACTTAAAAAGAATGTTGACGCGATTATAACTATCCCTAACGATAGACTTTTGCAGGTCGTCGATAAGAAAACGCCAATGACTAAGGCTTTTGTGATTGCTGATGATATTTTGCGTCAAGGCGTCAAGGGCATATCGGATTTAATAGTTGTGCCTGGAATTATCAATTTGGATTTTGCGGACGTGCAATCGATTATGAGCAATGCCGGTTCGGCGTTAATGGGCGTCGGCGAAGCTAGCGGTGATAATGCGGCAATCGAGGCAGTTAAAAAGGCGATAGCTTCTCCGCTTTTGGAAACCAGCGTTGACAATGCACGTGGAATTCTTTTGAATTTTATGGGTTCGCAAGACCATTTGCCGATGATGGAAATTAACGAAGCGGCAATGACCGTTCACGAAGTGGCGAATCCCGACGCAAATATTATTTTTGGCGTCAGCGTCGACGAAACTTTAGGCGATACGATTATCGTAACGATTATTGCGACGCGCTTTGGCGAAGAAGAAGCCGCTCCCATCAAAGAAGAAATCCCCGCAACAAAATTTCTTCCGCCTAATCAAATTTCGCAATTCAATCAGCAAAAATATAATCAGCCGAGCCAAGAGCCACAACCTTACAACAGAAGCGCGCAACCTAAACGAGAAGAAGAGCAAACGTCGAATAATCCCTTCAAAAATATAATTCCGGACTTTATGAGCAATCGCCGTAGAAAATAATTCGGACGGAAGGTTGATAACGTGTTTGAAAACAAATTTGTAAAAGTTAAAGTTGTCGGCGTCAACACCACAGGAAATAATTCGGGCGGGCTTTCCGCCCTTAATTATATGTTGGAGCAAAATTTATCGGGCGTAAATTATCTAGCAGTTGACAGGCACGATGTTGAAAATCTTGACGCATGCAATGCGAGCCATAAATTTAAATTGCTCACTTCGGACGACGAAAAGATTTTGACAGATAAACTTCGCGATGCAGATTTAATTTTCGTAGTCGCCGATGAAGTTTGGGAGAATATAAAGACAGTCGCGCTTACGGCGCATTGCGCTAAAAAAGTTGGCGTGCCCGTGATTTTTATCGCCGGCGGGAATTTTGAAGACGCTGAAGACGAAATTATCTTTGATGCGCTGATAAAATTGCCGAGTAAGAATTTTGAGTACGATTCTTGCAAAGTCGTTAAAAATTTTATTGACGTGGTGACTTTGCCCGGTCAACCTAAAATAGACGTTGAAGCAATTACTGACCTTGTAAAAAATTCTGGCGCAATTATGGGTTATAGTGAGCGCGACGGGAAAAATTCAGTCGTCAAAGCCGCTAAAGCCGCCCTTGAACACGCAGAAACTAGCGCGGACGATTTCAAAACCGCTAAGAAAATTTTATTCAACGTAACAGCGACCAGAGGAAATTTTTCATTGGAAGAGGCGCAGAAAATTACAAGACTTTTCAAACGCCACGCGCCTAAAGCTGAAATTTCTTTTGGCTTTTCGATAGATGATTGGATTGTCGACAAAGTTAAACTTCTACTTATAGCAACTTAAAAAAAATCCCTGCCTGCTGGCGGGGATTTTCTTTATTCAAAGTCGAAAAGCGTTGGCGTGTCGTCTTTTTTCGGGTAAGCAACGCCCATGTGCTCATATCCTGCTTGCGTCACGACTCGTCCGCGCGGCGTTCGCATGATGAATCCTAACTGCAATAGATACGGCTCGTAAATATCTTCGATTGTCTCGCGCGTTTCGCTGATTGAGGCCGCGATTGTCTCTAATCCGACCGGTCCACCGCGAAATTTATTTATCATCGCCTCCAACATGCGTCTATCTGTGTGGTCAAGTCCGGCTTTGTCAACTTCCAACGCCATTAACGCTTTGTCCGCTAGCTCGTTCGTTATTATTTGCGAATTTTCTACCTGCGCAAAGTCTCGAACGCGTTTTAAAAGCCGATTCGCTATGCGCGGCGTGCCTCTCGAACGTCTAGCAATTTCCGTTGCGCCGTTTAATTCAATCGGAATTTTTAAAATCTGCGCGGCTCGCGTGATTATTTCTACTAATGACTCCGTTGAATAGTATTCTAACCGCGAAATTACTCCAAAACGGTCTCTAAGCGGCGGCGATAACGCTCCAGCCTTCGTCGTCGCCCCAATCAGCGTAAATGGCGCGATGTCTAACCGAATACTCCGCGCTTTCGGTCCTTTTCCTATGATTATGTCAAGCGCGTAGTCTTCCATCGCCGAATATAGGATTTCTTCGATTTGACGGTTCAATCTGTGTATCTCATCAATGAATAATACGTCGCGGTCGCGCAAATTCGTTAAAATCGACGCTAAATCGCCTGCTCGCTCGATTGCTGGTCCAGACGTTTGCTTGAAATTTACGCCCAATTCGTTTGCAATTATCGCCGCAAGCGTAGTTTTGCCCAATCCCGGCGGTCCATATAGTAAAACGTGGTCTAATGCCTCCCGCCGACTGACTGCCGCCTTCACGAACACCGATAAATTTTCTTTTGCCTTGTCTTGCCCGATATATTCATATAATCTGCGCGGGCGTAAAGAATATTGCCAATCGTCCGCGCCCTGCTCTATCGTCGATATTATTCGCTCGTCCAAAAGCCGTCACCAACTTTATTTCCGCGTAGAAATTCCGACGCGGTCATTTTTTTTGCGTTCGGTGCTTGAATTTCTAAAATTTCTAGCACTCCTTCGCCCGTCCCGACATAAAATCTGCCGCCATTAACTTTTATCTCGCCAATTCCTAAAAAAATTCTTTCTTCCGCCACTCGCGAACGCCATATTTTATATTTCCCTGCTCGCGCCCCGCCATAAAGCCCGCGTATCAAATTATTCAGCTCCTGCGCCGATTTTCCCCAGTCAATCAGCCCCGTTTCCTTTTTTATCAGCGGTGCGTAGCAACTTTGCGAATCGTCCTGCTTTATCGGCTCCAATTCGCTCATTTGCAATTTGTACAGCGTTTTCAGCAGTAAATCCGCCCCGACCGTCATTAATCGTTCCCGCAATTCCGGTAAAATCATTTCCGCGCCGATTTGCACTTCGCTTTTTAGCAAAATGTCGCCCGTGTCCAGTCCCGCATTCATTTGCATTGTTGTTATCCCCGTCACCGTTTCGCCGTTGATTATCGCCCATTCTATCGGCGCGGCTCCGCGATATTTCGGCAACAACGACGCATGCACATTTATACAGCCAAAGCGCGGTATATCTAAGATTTTTTGCGATAAAATCTGCCCAAATGCTACCACGACTATTAAATCAGGCTTCAGCGCGGCTAATTGCTCCACGACTTCGGTATTTTTAACTTTCGCCGGCTGGATTATCGGCAAATTGTTTTCTTGCGCGAAAATTTTAACCGGCGGCGGCAAAAGTTTATGTCCGCGACCTTTTGGGCGGTCGGGCTGCGTCACTACGCAGATTATTTCCGCCTTGTCCGCTAACGCCGCTAAACTCGGCACCGCAAATTCCGGCGTTCCCATAAATATTACTCTTAATTTCTCCATAAGCTCTCCTTTAGGGCTTGCAACGCTTGCACGGCACATAGCCCGCCTTTATCGCCGCGTCGCGACTGCTAAAATTAACTCGGTTCTTCGGATTCATCTTTTTTAGCGTCGAGCAATCCGCATAATGAAATTTATGACTATTCGAGTTGCCCACATAGCCAATATTCGCAAAAACCGTCGCAAATGACGCCATAAAAACGGCTACAATCATAAAAACAATAAATTTTTTCACGATAAAGCCTCCTCAATGGTGCCGAATCACTTCAAATCGCCATAAAGTAACTTTTTCTTCAGGACGTATGCCGGCTTTACGCTTTGCAATCGCTATTTGCTCTTCTACCGTGTCGACGCCTTCCAAATCGGGCAGAAGTAAGCCGCGTCTCCCGCCATTTTCCACAATCACGCCGTATTTTTTAACGTCCAAATCTTTTACACTGAAAATTCTTTCCGGCTCGCCCAAAACGTCAACGCTGTATTCAATATCGTCAAGTTCGTCGACTTCAACCGGATTAAAGCGCGGGTCTTGCGAACATGCGCTGATTGCGTTCTGCAAAATCTCTTCCGCAAGATTATTTCGCGTTGCCATAATCGTTCCAATGCACCCGCGCAAATTTCCGTCCTTATGCAAGCTGACAAAAGCTCCGGCGCGGCGCGAAGTTAATTCTTCAGGCAAATTTTTAGGCAATTCGGCGGGCTTATGCGTCTTAACAAACGTTTCGAGGCTATAACGCGCCAATCTAACGTAATCATCTTCCTTAAATTTACGTTTTTCGGCTTCGTAGTGCTTAAAATTGGCAAGTTGCTCGCCGAAATTGCGATTTGAATCCGCGTCGCCAACATTGAAATAAACAACACCGTAGCCGACGCCGAAAGTGCCTTCATAGGACAAATTTTCAGCGCGAATGGCTTTTTTATCGAGTGCGCCCGCCATAATCCAGAACGAACGCAAGCCGCATTCGGCAGCGCGATTGCACATAGCATTATCCATAGTCAAAAGCTTAAAAAAGTCAGCGTCGCCAAGATTTTTCATAACTTCGGAATCAAATTGCGGACCTTCATCGACGAAACCATAAGGGCCGTCAGATTTAAGCTTGTGGGAAAGGTCGCCGCTAGCTATGAAGAAAATATTTTTGCCTAAATCGTCGGCAGTTTTGGCGATAGCCTGCCCGAAACGGTAATGAATGGAATTATTGACGCCGGAAAGCCCGATTCTAACGAATTTCACGCGGTCGAAGTTGAGACCGGCATTTTTAAGAAAGTAAAGCGGAATCATAGTTCCATGATCTAGGCTAGGATTGCGCTCGCCGAGCGTACCGGCGGCAATATTGGCGGCGTTAGCGTTTGCGGTTAATTTTTTAGTAAAATCGGCGTCGTAATTGATAGAAATGCTGACTTGAGGAGCGCGGAATTGCGCCATATTGCCTGAAGCGGAATTTCCTGGCGAAATGTGGAAGTAATCGGAGTACATGACCGAATGCGGGCTAGTGATTATGATAGTTTCCGGACTAAGTTCGACGATACGCCGCGAAATTTCGTTATAAGCGTCAGTAGTTGCAGAAATTTTAGATTCTTCGCCGTGACCGACTTCGGGCAAGATAATCGGCGGATGCGGAACGGCAACTGCACCTAATATACTCATATTTATCCCTCCAAGAAAAATTTTAGTAAATTATAGCACGGAAAGTCCTATTTGCCAAAGTGGGCGATTGTGCTACAATATAAAAAAGATTTATAACGCTTATGGAGGACACAATGAAGATTTTAGCAAGACAACTGACTTTGGATTTATATAACTGCGAAACGAATCGACTAGACGAAGTCGAAACGATAAAGGATACCCTAAAAAGCGTCGTCGGGAGCGAGCCACGATTAACTTCCGCCGCGATTGATGACGGGCATTTTTCGATTATCGGCGCGTTTGCGCAAGGGCATATCGCTTTGCACGTCTACAAGGAATTGCGATATGTCGCCGTCGATATTTTCACCTGCGACGACGCCGAAGAGCCAGAAGAACTTTCCAAAACGCTGAAGCAATTCTTCCGCCCCGATAAAATTAAATCGACGTTCCTTAAACGCGGCGATTTCGGACTTGAGCGCGAAGTTAAGCCTAAGATAAAAATTCGCGTCGCGCCGTTGCGTCGAGTCAAAAACGCGGGCGCAAAAGTCGTAAGAAAATTAGTGCGGAGAGGCAAGTAAAGCAATTAGGAATTAGGAATTTGGAATTTGGAATTTGGAATGAGGAATTTAAATAATGATTTTTACTAAGGTCTCGGAACTTTATCGCAGTGTCGGCAAGTCGAAAAAATGCTCGTTCATTTTCTGCGCAGATCATGGCGTCGCTAAAGAAAATGTCAGCGCGTACCCGCAAAAGACTACCGCCGATATGGTTAAAAATTATCTGGTCGACGCGGGAGCCGCCGCTAATGCTTTCGCCAAATTTGCTTACTCTGAACTTTACGTCGTAGATGTCGGCGTCAATGCGGATATTTCAAATTTGCCGGGTCTTGTCGATAGAAAATTTTCTCGCGGCACAAAGAATATCGCTAACGGTCCGGCAATGACAATCGAAGACGCAATGCAAGCAATTCGCATCGGCAAAAAGCTCGCTGAAGAAGCTATCAACGCCGGTTGTAATTGTTTTCTTGTCGGCGAAATGGGCATTGGCAATACGACTGTTGCCGCCGCTATGACTGCCGCTTATCTCGACTTGCCGCCCGAAAAAGTCACCGGACGAGGCACCAACATTGACGATAAGAAATTCAAGCATAAAGTTGAAATTGTCCGCCGCGCTTTGGAAGTCAATCAGCCTAACAATAAAAAATTTCTCGACGTGCTGATAAAAGTTGGCGGCTACGAATTCGCCGCAATGGCGGGGGTGATTATTGCGGCTTTTCATCACAAATGCGTTGTAGTTCTCGACGGTTTTAACTCGGCAGTTGCCGCGCTTGTCGCCGAAGAAATTTTGCCACGTTCTAAGGAGTGTCTGATTGCCTCCCATATCGGGCGCGAAATCGGACATAAGGCGATTCTTGAACACTTAGGACTTAAGCCGATTTTCAATTTGGATTTAGCATTGGGCGAAGCTATCGGCTCATCAATCGCCGCCAGAATTCTCGATAACTTGGTTTATATATTCGTCTGCGGTCCCGACGCCGATTTTGACGGCGAACTTGTCGAAGAGGATACCGCGCTGGAAAATTTAAAAAAGCAACTCGGCATTGACGACATTGAAGGTCTTGATTCAGTCGAAGATATTCAAGAGCTTTTCGGCGATGAAATTCAGATTGAAGAAATTCCTGTTGACTTCCACGTCAGCGAACACCGCATGGAAAGTATCGAGTTGCCGTTCAGCACGCAAACTTTGAATATCCCGCGCAATTATCCTATGGCTATTCGGATTATGGGCGAGGACGAGGAAGAACTTGTCGCCGCAACTGATAGGACGTTCAATTTTTATCTGCAGACAATGCCGCGCCTTCATGATAGACCTATGAATAATTGCCGCGACATTTTGGATAGCTTGACCAAGCCCAAAGGCAGTCTGGGCTATCTTGAGGAAATCGCGATTCAAGTTGCGGGCATTGCTAACGAAGATTGCCCGACAAATAAACTTCGGCACGCCGCGCTTGCCTTCACGAACTTTGAAAATTGCCCGTCGCTTATCGACCCCGATAATTATAACCCGAAAGCTCCCGGCGCACGTCGCGATATTTCTATGGACTTCAGCGCGACCACGCGCACTTTCGGCATGAAAATTTTCTTAGGGCTTGTCGACCCTAAGGAAAATCTTAACGTCGCGTTCAATTTCGGGCGTAATCTTGCCGAAGAAATTTCTTTCGACACGCCAATTATCGCTATGACCGCGCTTAGCAATCTTTTAGTTGAAAAGCTCAACGAAAATTTCACTAAAAAGCTTTTGACTAAAAAGGGCGAATTGAGATACACGCCTGAAGAATTTTTACAGCACGTCCCGAAAAATTATCGCGTTATGACAAGTTCGATAATTGGCGCGATAGTGGCGGCGGCGCATAATTCTACGCTAATTGTTGTCGATACGGGCGCGATTGATGTTATCACACGCTATCTTGAGAAAATTTGTCCGGCAGTTCGACCGTTTATCCTGCACTCGTCACAACTTATCGAATATAAATCCGACGACGGCGAACCGCTTGGCTTTGACGGCGAGGCGGCTTGTATGGGCGTTGAAATTGTCGAGGCAGCTTTGGCTGCGATTAACGATATGAAAACTTTTGACGATACCGGCGTCGAAAAGGCGATTAAAAATTAGGAGGTTTATGAAATGAAAATTGTTGTATTGGACGGCTACACGCTCAATCCCGGCGATTTGACTTGGGAAGGGTTGGAAGCTCTTGGCGATTGCAAAGTTTACGAGCGCACGAGCTTGACTGATGACGCCGAAATTATTTCCCGAATTGGCGATGCAGAAATTATCTTCACGAATAAAACACCCATAACTAAAAAAATCCTTGACGCTTGCAACGTGAAATTTATCGGCGTGTTGGCGACCGGTTATAACGTTGTTGACGTTGCGGCGGCTAAGGAAAAAAATATTCCGGTGACGAACATTCCGACTTACGGCACGCAATCAGTTGCGCAATTTGCCTTTGCATTGCTGTTGGAAATTTGTCACCATGTCGCACACCACAGCCAAGCCGTTCACGAAGGGCGTTGGGAGAATCAGCCCGATTTTTGTTTTTGGGATTATCCGCTGATTGAACTTGCAGGAAAAATTATGGGCATAATCGGTTATGGGCGCATTGGTCAGGCGACTGGAAAATTGGCACAGGCTTTTGGCATGAACGTTATCGCTTTTGATTCAATGCGCGAAGTCGGGACAAAACTTGGCGATTGCTCATTTGTCGAACTCGACGAACTGTTCAGAACTTCGGACGTTATCGCGTTGCATTGTCCGCTGTTCCCGTCGACGCAGGGCATTATCTGCGCGGAAAATATCGCGAAGATGAAAGACGGCGTAATAATCTTGAATAACAGTCGCGGCGGGCTTGTCGTAGAAAAGGATTTGCGCGAAGCTCTCGACAGCGGCAAAGTTTTCGCAGCGGGGCTTGATGTCGTTTCGACTGAACCTATTAAGAGCGATAATCCGCTTTTGGGCGCGAAGAATTGTTTTATCACGCCGCATATTTCTTGGGCACCGAAAGAGTCGCGGGCGCGTCTGATGAACATTGCCGTTGAAAATCTCAAAGCATATCTTGCGGGCAAGCCGGTCAACGTCGTCAACAAGTAAAATGCGCCGAATAATTTTCCTGTTATTACTAGACCTATTGATAAGCGGCGCGGTCGCAGTATTTTTTGACGCGGATTTTATAAAATGGCTAACGATTTTCATAGCGTTTTCGCCGATATGTTTTGTGTTCGCCGAGCCGGTCGCAATTTACTTAGCGCGCAGAAAATTTGCCGCGCTCAACGTGAAGTTCAATAATTCCAATGCCTTGAAACTTTTTGCGGACGTTAATGTTGTCGCAATGTCTTATAATCGCGTCTTAACCTGCAACGAATATTACATAACGGATTTGGTGCCGGAAGGGCTTAAACAATCGGAACTTTTGACGATTGCCGCCAGTGCCGAGCGTGATTCGCAACACATTATCGGGCGAACGATTTACGACGCGGCAGTTTCACGCGGCTTGAAACTCCAGAAGTTATCGGAAACGGAAGAACTGCAAGGGCGCGGCGTCGAAACCATTATCAAAAAAATTGTCGTTCGCGTCGGGACGCCTGGTTGGATTGCAAGTCAAAACGTTTCAGTCAGTATAAATTTGCGCACGAAAATTGACCAATTACTCGTCAAGGGCAAAACGACTTTGCTAGTTAGTACGGGCAGATTAGCTCGCGGAATAATCGCGCTGAAGGACGAAATCAACACGGACGCGAAACTTTTCCTACTCAACTTGCGGCAAAAAAAAATTGAGTCGCTCCTTTTGACAGCGCAACCCAAAAAGATGGCTTATCGTATCGCGAAAGATTTTGAACTTGACCACATACGCACGAACCTAACGCCCGAAGGTAAAGCCCGCGAAATTCAGATATTCAGAGCAAAGGGCAAAGTCATTGCGGCAATCGGGACGGACTTACAAGACTTGCTCGCGCTGAAAACTTCGGACGTATCATTTTTGCTGACGGACGGCGCGACCGAATTGTCCGAAGAACTCCGCGCAGATTTTGAAATCCCGACGCTTGAAAGTTTCCTAGCAGTCAGAGAACTCGCGCTAAAGTTCGGCAAAATTTTAAAAATCAATCGGGCGATAGCGTTTCTGTCGTGGCTTGTGCTGGTGCCGCCCGCATTTTTATCCGTACTCGAAACGTCGCCGATAATTTTCAATCCGCTAATGGCGGCGGCGGGCGTCGCGATTTTTTCCGCAATAATTTTATTGAACTCTTCGCGATGAATTCAGCGTTCAGAGAAAAAGACTTTCAACCGTTCGTTTAAAGTTTCATGGGCGGCAAGTGCGGCCTCAAATATCGTCAAATCCTTCGTCGACGAACCAGACGTTTGCATTGACAGCGGGAAGCCGTTCTTGTCTAAAATAATTTCTTCTAACGTGACTTGCCTATCACCTAACGGCGCGTCGCGAATTTTTTTTGCCTTCAATACGCGAATCAAAACGTAATCGCAACCAAAATTTTTCGCGTCGGCAACATATTCGCTGAAGTCTTCATCAAAAATATCTTTGTCCTTAATCTCAACGCTCGGCTCGTTCGCCATAGTCAAATTGCTGAAATGATTAACTAAGCTGTCGTTGAGTGCGCCCAGAATCAAATCCTTGTCCGTCTTGTGGAAACTGCCCTTGACTAAAAGAATTGGTGCGGCATAAACGGCGGCTTTAATTTTATCGTTTGAATCGTGCTTGAAAGTGCCGCCCGCGTTGTAGTAGTCGCGAATTGCGCAATCAAGATAAACCGCCATTTTATGTTCAAAATGGTCGCTCGTGACGCTCTGACGATACTCTAAAGGCTCGCCGAATTGAACGTAGCCCAATGCCCGCATAGATTTTTTCAGGATATCGCCTTTCATGACGACGCGCGTTAAATCGATTTTATCAGCATAAATGTTCGCAAGCGCATGACTGCCGACCGCCATTGCGCCGAAACTTATAACTTTAAGGCGACTTTTAGCGACGCCCATATCAGCTAGCCTAATCGCCATAACCGTTGCGACTGAACCGCCTAAACTGTGACCAGTCAAATAAAGCGTAGTGTTCGGATTTTCTTCAAGCGTAGTCTTTAAACGTTCGGCAAGTCCGTCGCCTAAAACTACGTCGGCATAATCGCGAAAGCCGCGATGCACGAAAATTTTATCCCCTGAATTTTCTTCGTCGTAGGCAAGCGGCACGGAATCTTTATTCAGAGTAACCCGCCCAATTCTAAAATCAACTTCGACATCTTTTAAACTCTCTGTGCCCGCGATTGTCAAAACTTTCACGTCGCCTTTGCTAACAAGATAAGCTTTAGCGTCGGCGCGATTAGTTTTCTTCGATAGCTTTTCAATCACCCAGCCACGAGACGTAAGAGCCGACCGCATTAAATAACTTTCGTCGGCACTGTAGGCACCCATTGAACAAATCGCGCAAACTAATCTTATTTCCGCCGCGTCAAGTTCGTCCTCTGCCGCCGCCGTGTTCGCCGCTAGCGTCATAAAGAAAATCAGCGCGGTTAAAAATATCTTTATCACTTCAAATTTTCCTCTACGACTTCGACGCCATGTTTAATGCAATCGGGGCAGGAGCAAATCATTTTGCCCGTATCGATGCCCTTTAGCTCGCGGCAAATTATCGCGCCAGACTTTTCGCGAAAACTTGTCAGCATAGATTTTGAAATTTTCATAGTCGAAGCTTTTGACTTAGGCGAATCTAAATTGCCCGTGCTATTCTTCAAGCCCGCTATAAGTAAACCGCCCGTCAACGCGCCACAGACACCGTCCATAGTTCCCATACCCGCGCCGAATCCTTCCGCCGCCTTGAATAAAAATTCTTTCGGCACGTCAACCAAATCCGCACAGGCAACCGCTACCGATTGCGAACAACTATAGCCTTTGCGGTGCAATTCGTCCGCCACTTTAATTCTATCGCTCATTTTAAAACCTCCTGTTATGCAAAGAAATTTTTTATCTTGTTTAGAATCAGCCGGAAGAAAGATTTTTGCTCAACGTCCGCAGTCGTCACAACGTCGACTGATGCCGCCTCTCTTCCGTCGGGCAATACAATGCGAATTTTCCCAATCGTCTCGCCGCTCGTTATCGGAGCCTGTAAACTTTCCGGCAAGTCGTAAACAATATCGTAAGCGTTATCGTCGCCCGAAAAGACCGGCATAATTATTTCGCCCGCCGTTTTGACCGGCATTGACTTTCGCCGCCCAGAAGTTATCGGCAAAGTTTTAACGACTTCGCCCGATTTAATCACCGTCTGCGAAGAGACGCGACCAAAGCCATAATCAAGCAGGAAAATTGAATCGTTCCAAATGTAAAGACTATCGAGAACGACCGCGATTAATTGAACGCCGTTTTGCTTAGCCGCCGTGACAAGACAACGCCCCGCCGCGTCAGTATAACCCGTCTTTACGCCGTTCGCGCCGCGATAAAGCCATAGCATTTGATTTTCGTTGCGCAAAAGTTTTGTGTCGTCATGAATCCAGCCGAAAGAAACTTCCTTTGTGCTGACAATTTCTTCAAAGTGCGGGAGCGAAAAACCATGTTTAGCCATAATCGCTAAATCGCGAGCGGTCGTGTAGTGATTGGGGTCGGGCAAGCCGTTCGCGTTAATGAAATTGGTATTGACCGCGCCTAAGTCGTGAGCGCGTTGCGTCATACGAGCGGCGAAGTCGGGGACAGTGCCGCCGCAATGTTCAGCAATAGCAATCGCACCGTCATTGCCCGAAATTAACATCATGCCGTAAAGCAAATCGCCCAAAGGAATTTTTTCGCCGACGTCAAGCCACAAAGTCGAGCCTTCCGCATTGTAAGCACTCGGACCGACAGTTACAATTTCGTCAAGCTGATTGCTTTCAAGCGCGGTTATCAGCGTCATCATTTTCGTCGTACTTGCAGGGAACATTATCTTATCGGGATTGCGTTCGTAGAGGACGTGACCGGTTGACGCTTCGATAACTATAGCCGCCGTCGCCGTCACATTGGGCAGAACGTCATCCGGCGCGACAGGGCGCGTATTTTGAATTGGCGTGACTGAGTAGCCTGGATTGAGTCCGGAATTTTCAGAAGTCAGCGTTTGTTGCATAGGGCGAGCGACTTCACTTTTTGGGGCTTCGTCGAGCCGCATTAGTTCCGACGCCGGCATTCCTACTGCGCCGACTTTCGCGCCGAAAATTATCAGTGATATTGAGAGCGTCGTCGCCAAAAATTTTTTCAAGTTCAAATGCATCTCTCCTTAGCAAGAAATTTTTCTATATAGAGCGCACGGAATTTTTCAAAGCTTCCCAGTCCGTTGCGAATTACGCGAACTTTATAACCCTGCGCGGCAAGTCGACTGCGCCACGAATTTTTTTCGCCGGCAATATCTTCCGCCACGTGAACGCCGCCATTAAACAGCAAGGGCGCAAGTAAAATTTTTTCTGCGCGGGAAAGTTTTAATCTCTCGACGACTTCGGAAAAATTCGGCGTGTCGCTCTCCTCGATAACGCCAATGTGAATTTTTTCGCCCGCAAGCCTCTGCAAGTTCTCATAAACGGGATTATGCCTGTGCGGCGAGCCGTGCCCAATCAAGATTAAATCTTCGTCTGCGGCTTTCTTAAAGCAATCAAGAATCGTCGCGAAAATTTTCTTGTCAAAGGGCGTCGCGCAATCTTCGCTGAACAGCGGCGGAATAATTTCAACGTCGCCAGCCGTGCAGATTTTAATTTTGTTATCGAATTCTTCGCCCGGCGTTAAATGCGTCGGCAGTAAAATTATTTGCTTGAAACCTTCTGTGCGAAGTTTTGAAATTTCTTCGGCGGGTGTCGCGATTGATATTCCACGCCGTGCCAATTTCTTTATCATGAAATTCGATGTGAACGCTTGCCGAACTTCGCACGCTGAAAATTTTTCTAACTCCGTCGCTAGCCTGTCGAAAATATTTTGGCGAATTGAATCATCTGCCGAGCCGAACGACACTAAAATTATTGCTTTATCCGTTGGCAACTTTCTCGACCTCCGCCGCAATCTTATTGCAAATTCGGTTTAGCTGATTTTTATCGGGACCTTCAGCCATAACGCGAATCAAAGGTTCAGTGCCCGACGCCCTGACTAAAATTCTGCCCGTCGTGCCGAGTTCAATTTCTCCCTCAGCTATCGCGAGCTTAATCGCCTGCGAATTTTCGCAAACCTTTTTATTTTTAACGCGGACGTTAAGCAAAACTTGCGGATAAGTCGTCATTAGCGCGTTGAGGGTGCTTGCTTTAGCGTCAAACTTTTTCATAGCAGTCAGAACTTGCAGAGCAGTTATCAAGCCGTCGCCGGTCGTCGAGTAGTCAGAAAAAATTATATGTCCGGATTGTTCGCCGCCGAGCCTGTGATTATTCGCCCGCATATTTTCCAAAACGTAGCGGTCGCCAACTGCGGTTATCTCGCAAGCTAAATTCAATTCGTCGAGAGCTTGACGGAAACCGATATTCGACATAACCGTTGCGACGACAGTTTTTTTCGGCAACGCGCCAACTTTAAGCATTAACTTCGCGCAGATAATCATAATGTGGTCGCCGTCGATAATGTCGCCGTTTTCGTCAATGCAAAGGCAACGGTCGGCGTCGCCGTCGTGCGCAATGCCAATGTCCGCGTGATTTCTCAAAACTTCCAGCCGCAAATTTTCCATATGCGTTGAGCCGCAATAATCGTTAATGTTAATGCCGTTGGGCTTGTCGCCGATTAAAATAAGTTCCGCGCCGAGCCGCTCCAAAACTGCCGGCATTGCCTTATAAGCCGCGCCGTTAGCGCAGTCCAAAACGATTTTCATTCCGTCAAATCGCTCCGAAGTCGTACTCATTACAAAACTTATATAATCTTCCAAAAGATTTTGGCGATACTCAATGTGCCCGACGCCCTCTCCGGTCGGACGTGAAAATTTTTGTCCGTCTTCAAGTTCGTGAACAATTTTTTCTATCTCGTCCTCAACCTTATCGGGAAGTTTGTAGCCGTCGCCGCCGAAAAATTTTATCCCGTTGTCGTGAAAGGGATTATGCGACGCGCTGATTACAATTCCCGCCGCCGCATGAAGTTTTCTTGCAAGGTAAGCAACCGCCGGCGTTGGAACTACTCCCGCTAAAATGGCGTTGCCGCCCGCCGAACAAATTCCTGCAACAAGAGCCGACTCCAACATTTCACCAGAAATTCGCGTATCGCGCCCGATTAAAATTTGCGGTCTGCCCTCTGAATGTTGTCCAAAATAAATCGTCGCCGCTCGTCCCATTTTGTATGCCAATTCCGGCGGCAGTTCGGTATTCGCTTCGCCGCGCACGCCGTCTGTACCAAATAATCGCGCCATAAAATTTTCCCTCCCAAAAATTTTTCATACCACGCAATTTTAGCCGTTATCTACATTAAACGCAACAAAAAACCCTCGCGATTTTGCGGGGGCTTTTTTATTCAAACGATATAAAATTATTCTTCGCTGTAGAATTGAACAATATTTCCGAAACGCAGACGCGGCGGGCGAACGCCTTTAACAGCGATTTGACCAGGCATAGTCGCTTCCATGTTGACGACGATTGTGCAATGCCCTTCTTCGCGCAGATTTTTATTTGCCGCGCTACCGACAAAGACAACCTCGAAATCGCTTTTGCCGACCTTGAGTTTATCGCCAACCGCAATATCCGCTACGACTTCGCCGACCGTGTGCTCAACAACCATATCAGTTAGCGTCGGGCGAATTTTTTCGTTCATAAGAATGAAACTGCTGTTGCTCTCCAGATACGTCGGCGCGTCCTTACCAATGTTTGTCATCTTAACTTCATACTTTACCATAATATCAACCTCCCTTTGCGAATAATACCACAAGCACGGCAAAATATTCAAGAAAAATTTCTTTGACATTGCGAATTGTGCGTTATAAAATTTGCGGCAAAAACGGAGGAAATATTTTGCAGGAAAAAGATTTTATAACAGTCGCCCTGCCGAAGGGAAAACTTTTCGGGCTATCGGCGGAACTTTTAAAGAAAGTCGGCTGGAGTGCTGAAGGACTTCACGAAAAGTCGCGCAAACTTATTATCGCGAACGAAGAGGCGCGGCTGAAATTTATCATAACGAAAACCGCTGACGTCCCGACTTATGTTGAATACGGCGCGGCGGACATTGGGATTATCGGCAAGGACGTAATTTTAGAATCGGGCAAGGACGTTTATGAGCTTTTAGATTTAGGCTTCGGGAAATGTCATTTAATGATGGCGGTGCCGAAAGATAAAAAGCGTCCACGCCTTGAGGATTATAATTTTACTCGCGTCGCAACGAAATTCCCGCGCATAGCCGAAAGTTTTTTCTCGTCGCGTGGAATGCAAATGGAATATATCAAGCTGAACGGTTCGATTGAACTTGGACCGTTAATCGGCTTGTCTGAAAGTATCGTTGACATAGTGGAGACGGGCACGACGCTCCGCGAAAATAATCTTGAAGAAATCGTAACGATAATGGACGCAACGGCGCGGCTGATTGCTAATCGCGTGAGCTACAAGCTAAAATTTGATAGGATAAATTCTCTGGTGGAAAACTTACAGCAAAATCGTCCTGGTTTTTGAATACAGAAATTTTAATGCGGCGTCACTGCAACGATTCACAGAAAAAATTTAAGCAAGCGCGTCAAGGAAATTTAAACTGCTTTTGATATAATTCGCACTGTCAAAAGGATAACAAATCCGAGCAAGTAAAAATCTAAAACAAAGTTAGGAGCGAATTATCATGAAGAACGAAAAGAAATTTTTTGACGGCGACTTGGTTTACATGATGGCGGTAACGCTTTTTGCTGGCACGCTGTCGATAGGTTTCGTGCTAATGGCGGTTGTCGATAAGATTTTCTGAATAAGACATTGAGCGCAAAAAAATCCCTGACGTAAAACGTTGGGGATTTTTTCATATGTCGGAAGGGCTGGAGCCGATAGAATATTCGCGCCAACTTTGCCGATAGCGACGCGGCGACATTCCGATAATTTTCTTAAAGACGCGGCTAAAATAATTTGAGTCTTCGTAGCCGACACGCGCGGCAATTTCGGTTAGCGGCAAGGAAGTATAAATCAGCAGACATTGCGCCTTGCCGATTCGCCGCCGCAAAATGTATTGTTGCGGAGAATAATGCGTAATCTTTTTGAAGGCGTGCGACAAATAACATTCATCGACGTTGACGAGTTCGGCAAGTTGAGTAAGCGTCAAATTCTCGGCGTAATGCTCTTGAATATAGCGGCGGATTGTCTTGACGGCAAAATTATTTTCCCGATTAATTGCAAGCGCACTTGTACGAATAATTTCTTGGACAATCAACACGACTGCGCGGGCAAGGGCGTTAGCAATGTCGTAACCTTTTCTCTTTTGGGCGTAGTGGTGAATCAAGGGATAAAGTTGCGCGAGATGTTCAGCGACTTTTTGGCAGGGAATGCGCGGAGAAAAATTTTCGGGCACGAGTTGATTGACAGGCAGATTGGGCAATTTTAAATTCGTGACGGCGAGGCACCAAGCATTTATTTGCAAATCAATCATCAAGCTATCGTCGTGAAGGACGCCGCTATTGCAAATGAGAACGTCGCCCGCCTGCGTGTTGAAAAGTTCACCGTCAACGACTTGAGTACCGTTGCCCGACAGAATGAAATTCAGCTCAACGCGGTCTTCATGCAAATGCATTGAGCGCAAACCTTCGTTCCAATGATAAATCCCTAAAAGTTGCGGCTCCTGCTCAAATGGTGAAAAATTTTGCGGCTTAAACTCAATCACTTTTGCCAAAATCATCAACTCCTAATTTTTCATCAGCGAATTGTAAATGTGATTCAGATTTTTGAATTGCTCGTTGCCGACCCAGAGCTTACGATAATTTTGCGGCGAAGTCCCAACAAATTTTTTAAACTGATTATTAAAGTGGCTGATATTGTCGTAGCCAACTTCGGTCGCAACTTCGGCGATTGATTTATCGGTACTGATTAAAATTTTCTGCGCAAGCCCAATTCTAAGGCGCGTAAGGTATTGGAGCGGCGCAATCCCTAAAAATTTTTTAAAGCTGTGCGAAAAACCCGAAATGCTCATGTTAGCAATTTGGCTTAGCTGTTCGATTGTGATAGTTTCAGTGAAGTTCGCGTCGATAAATTCTTTGCAACGCAGAAAGGAACTATCAAACTTGCCGCCACGCAGATTTTTTTCGTTGGGAATTTGTTCAGTCAAAATAATCAGAAGGGCGTTAAGCAGATGAGAGCAAACAGCCGCGCCCGCAGTTTTCTTAAGGGAAATTTGCTCGACGAGTTCGCGGAAAATCATTTCAACGCAAGTGGACATTTCTCCGGTATTCAGAACGGGCGAAACGTCTTCTGGCAAGAGATGATTTTCGGGCAAGCCTTTGACTTGAATATTTTTAACGCCACAATTATAAAAACTGACGCCAAGTTTAGCGTCGGGGCGTTCGTCGTGGAGAGTGCCCGCATTGTAAACGATAACGTTGCCCTTGCAGACTTCGTGAACGTGATTGCCGATTATGATATTCGCCCGCCCGCCGAAAATGTATTGTAGCTCAAGATTATTTTCGTGCGCGTGAAATGACGTTGGGACAACCGCCGTTTCGTTTTCGGCTCGGCAAGCGTACAGAATTTTTATCGCCTGATTGTCCGAAGAAAATTTTTTATCAAGCCCGCCGCGATTGTAATAGATAACCGCCATAAACTTCACCGCCTTTCAAACTTTATCGCCCTATTTTTTACGCGACAAAAAAAAATCCTGCCAAAGTTGAAAAAAACTTTATCAAAAGTTACCCTTGACAAATGATTAAAGGCATGATAATTTTTCCAAAAATAAACAGTTCACTTTATGAAATGTGGAGGGTTTTAAAATGAAGATAGCTTTTGATGTGGACGTGCTCGCCAAACAAATGAGCATTCGCGATTACGTGCACAAGGTCGCCGATTGGGGCTTTAAGTACATTGAGCAATCGCCGCACCCGCGCATTAATCCTTTCTACAAGCACCCGCTTTTCTCCAAAGAGTGCGAAGCGGAATACCGTCAAGCTCTCAAAGAAACGGGCGTAGAAATTTCTTCGTTCATCGTAGTCTATCGCTGGTCTGGTCCTACCGAAGAGCAACGCCAACACGCTGTCGCTAACTGGAAAAAGATTATCGAAATCGCGGTTAATATGGGCGTGCCCGTTATCAATACCGAATTCAGCGGCGACCCCAATCAGCAGGAAATTTGCAACGGTATGTTCTTCCGTTCAATGGAAGAGCTTTTGCCGATTATCGAGCGCGAAGGGCTACGCGTTGAAATTCAATCGCATCCCTACGACTTCTGCGAACTCAACGACGAAACTTGCGACATTGTTAAATCTTTCCGTTCTAAAAATCTCGGCTACGTTTATAGCGCGTCGCACGGTTTCTTCTACGACCAGGGCAAAGGTGACGTTCGCCACATGCTTAAATACGCTGGCGACGAATTGACGCACGTCCTGCTTGCTGACACGTGGAATCAAACTATCGATTGCCGCTATATCGTCAACCCGCCCTGGCTCAATGGTCGCGGCCGTGCTGATTACACGATTCATCAACATACGGCTATGGGCGAAGGCGAAGTCGATTTCGACGGCATTTTCGAGACGCTCCGCGAAATGGATTTTGCTAACAAGCAACTTAAACCCGACGCGCCCAAAGTCGGCGGCGATAATATCATTTGCGTCAGCTATTTCGGCTTCCCCGAAAAAATGGATAAACAAGCTCCTGAAGCCCTCGAACGCATTAAACGCGAATTACTCGGCTAAAAATTTTTTCAGTCCCATAAAACAGAAAGTCCGCAATTCCCTAAAAGGAGTCGCGGGCTTTTTGCTTTGCAAGAATCAACAAGTTTTAGCCAAAAGTTTATCAGCGCGGCGGGCAAATTAAGCAGAATAATTCAAGAAAATTTCCTTGCAAGAAATTACAATGGCACCAACCTAAAAAAGTTTTGGGAGGGCAAAAAAATGAAACTCAGCATGAACGAGGCAACCGCTCTGAATTGCCAAGCAATGTCTATCGAGCAAGACATTATCCTTGCCGAAAAATACGGCTACGACATGATTGAGCCGCGCACAATGGACAGAATGCGCGATTATCTCGCTAACCATTCAATCGAAGAGCTTGCAGAACTTTTCGAAGCGCATAATATCGCGCCGCTCGCATTCAATACGCTTTGCTTCTTCAACAATCGCAGCCCTGAAGGCTGGCAAGGTATCCTTGACGAACTTAAGCAAATGTGCGAATGGGGACAGAAAATCGGTTGCAAAACCGTTATCACCGTCCCGACCGTCGAACTTAAAAAAGTTACTCGCGGCGAAATTCATAAATCCGCAATCGCTTGCCTGAAGGAAATGGGCAAAGTTGCTAACGAATACGGCATGCGCGTTTCTGTCGAATTTATCGGACACCCTGCCGCTTCAATCAACACTTTTGGCGAAGCTTACGAAATTATCCAAGCTGTTGATATGGACAACGTCGGCATTACGCTTGACTGCTTCCATTTTCACGGCATGGACTCCAAGATTGACGACCTCGCAAAAGCTGACGGCAAGAAAATTTTCATTGTGCACCTTAACGACACGGAAGATTTCCCGATTGGCGCACTTCTCGACGAAGACAGACTTTGGCCGGGCACCGGTTGCATTAACCTGGATGAAATTTTCCAGACGCTTAAGAAAATCGGCTGGGCGCAAGACGTTGTTTCCGTCGAACTTTTCCGCCCCGAATATTATCGTATGAACCCCAATGACGTTTACAGACTCGGCAAGGAACACGCCGACGCAGTTATAAAGAAAAATTTTGGTTGATAAAGTCAGGAGGCAATAACTATGCTTAACGTAGGTGTTATCGGTTGCGGCGGTATGGGTAGAGACCATATCAAGAGAATTACTGAACGCATTCAAGGTGCGCAAGTCGTTGCGGTCGCCGACATGGTAGAAGCTCTCGCGCAAAAAGGTCAAGCTATCGCGGGCGAAGGTTGCAAAATGTATAGCGACGGCAAAGACCTTATCAACGACCCCAATGTTGAGGCTGTCTTCATTGTCAGTCCTGGCTTTGCTCACAAGGTTAGCTTGCTTGAGGCTATCAAAGCTGGCAAACGCATTTTCTGTGAAAAACCGCTTTGCACGACTGCCGCTGATTGCTTGGAAGTTATCGACGCTGAAATTAAATCCGGCAAACATCTGATTCAGCTTGGCTTTATGCGCCGCTACGACAAGGGCTATCGTCAAGTTAAAGCCGCTATTCAATCCGGCGAATATGGCGAACCGCTTATGGTTCACTGCACGCATAGAAATCCCGTCGTCCCCGACAGCTACACAACCCGCATGGCTGTTGATGATACCGCTATTCATGAAATTGACGTTGTGCACTGGCTCGTTAATGACGATTTCGTTTCCGCGCAGGTTATCTTCCCGCGCAAAACCAAATACGCTGCCGACCATCTTTATGACCCGCAAATTATGTTGCTCCGCACCAAGAACGGCATTTGCGTAGACGATGAAGTTTTTGTCAACTGCAAATTCGGCTACGATATTAACTGCGAAGTCGTCTGCGAAGACGGCGCAATCAAAATGCCGCAACCGCTTTATCCGAGCTTCCGCAAGGGCGCGCAAGTCTCCACGACCATTGATACCGATTGCTTTGTTCGTTTCCATGACGCTTACGACGAAGAAGTTCAAGATTGGGTCAACGAAGCGGCTCAAGGTATTATCAGCGGTCCTAACGCTTGGGACGGCTACCTTGCAAACTGCACGGCTGATGCTCTCGTTAAATCTCAGGAGCAGAACGGCGCGGTCGTTAAAATCGAAATGAAAGACCGTCCCGACTTCTACAAATGAGTTTCCCCTTCTAACTTTGACCCCTAATCCAACAAATGGATAATTTATAATCCCGTCGAAAGGCGGGATTCTTCTTTTTCCGGAACGAATCAGAAGGAATTCAGGACAAAACGCGAATGATTTGACTATGAAACAAGAATGAATGCCGATTGCATCAAATCAACCTCTCTGCTATAATACACTTGACGCAGGGAGGCGCAGGAAGTCCAAAGGAAGTAGTTTCAGGGAGGTTTTCAAAATGAAACGTGCATACAAATCAAATACAAATAAAAATAGAAATAGAAATCATAAAGTGTTATCAATCGTTGAAGTTCAGACGCAACCGGAAGTTTCCTTCATCATGGTTGCAAAGGGCGTACTCGGATTCAGAGAGAGTGCCCACATTATCAAAGTTGCCGAAAAGACGGATTGCATAATCAGCATTGCGTCCGGTAAAAATTTCGGCACGTCCAAAAGTATTCTGTCGTTGGTTAATCTCGGAATTATGCCCGCAAAAAGTTTGGTGCTCAACATTAAGGGCGAACGCAACGAAGAGGCTTTCCGAGAAGTTTCCAAAATCATTGGCGGCGAAACTGACGGCAACAGCTAATTTGAAATCATCTTAACCCACCCACTCATATAAAATACCCTCTTACAAAGTCTCCGATTAATTCGGGGGCTTCTTTTTTATCCGCGAACGACTTTGCGCTTGGTTACATAGTTCCAAACCGTAACGATTGCCGTTGCGAAAATTTTAGCAAGCATGTAGTGCAAGCCGACAATCGCCACGAATAGCCACATGCAAAATTGATTCAGCACAAGCCCGATTGCGCCCGTTACGAAAAAAAACATTGCTTGACGCGGCGTTTGTTTCTTCGCGCCCTTGAAAACGTAAGCGATGCAAAGCCAATAGTTGAAAATAACCGACACGCTAAACGAAATCGCTGACGAATAAAGATAATAAATGCCGGCAAATTCTGTTAGCGCGTAGAGTAGGGAATAATCAATTAGAAACGAGACGCCGCCCACAAAACAGAAGCGGATAATTTCCATAAGCCTTTCATGCGTCATTTAATCGACCTCAATTCGGAGAAATTTATTGCGGAGATATTTTTTTCGGCGAGCAAGCTCAAAATTCGCGGCGAAGTCACTGCGGTGAGTTCTTCCTCAAAATTATGCTCCCAGCGGCAAAAGTCCTGCAAGATTTTATTATCGGTGCCGGGATGTAGCATAACTTCTGTCGTGCCGTCCTGCAAGTCGTCAAGGAGCTTGACTAGAAAATTTTCGCTGACTGATTCTCCCGCGACAATTCCGGTAAAATGTTCGGGCGTCGAGAAATTTTTATTATGCGCCTTATGAGCCGCGAACTTAGCTAGAGAACTTAAGCCCAATCGCCCAACGAATTTTCCAATGCTATCAAGTTCGCCGTCGAAAATTTTGGTGTTGGCAGCGCGCATTGCAGAAATATTTTCAGCCGCCGCAATGTCCAAAGCAATTTCGATAATGCCTGGTATATGGTGCAAATGTTGATGACTATCGAAGTGCGTTAAAGTCAGACCGGCGCGACGAATTTTTTGTAACTGCGCGGCAAGTTCCGAGCGGACTTCAACTAGGGAAATTTTCCCTCTAAAATATCTTTTCAGGAAGGCGACGTAATCGGCATGAAAAGTTCCTTCCGCCGTTACAAGTGTAGGAATATTTTCGGGCGGCAAGACGGGATTGCCGTTGGCAAGCGTGAAATGAATTCCAACGCCTAAGCCGCGATTATTTTTAGCAACTCTGATTGCGTCGTCGAAAGCAATTCCGCCCGCCATGAGCGTTGCCGACTTCAAACAGCCCTTATTGAACGAAATTTCCACAGCGCGATTTATAAGTTCGTGACGCCCGAAGTCGTCCGCATTCACTATCAAATTTTTCAACGGTCAATCACCTCTGCAGGAAAATTTTTTATACAGACGAATAGTTTTATAAAAATTGTTAATGGAGTAGATTAAATGAGCGTAATGATTGTAGCAGTCGTTGCCTTTCTGATAGATACGCTGATTGGCGACCCGCGCAGTAAATTTCATCCCGTCGTATTAATGGGCAACTTAATTTCTTTCCTTGAAAAACTTTTGCTCCGCGCCGAAGATAAACCGCTTAGAAAAGTTTTCAAAGGCGGTGTTTTAGTCTATGCGGTCGTGATAATCGTGACGCTAACCGGCGTTGGCATTGAACTTTTAACGCTGGAAATTCCTAACCACGCCGCGCAGATTTTTGTTCAAGCGTTGGTGCTTAGCTTCATGATTTCGCCCAAAAGTTTAGCTAGAGAAGGCTACGGCATTTATCTTTTCCTCGAAAACGACGAGCTAGACTACGCCCGCAAAAAAGTCAGCTGGATAGTCGGGCGCGATACCGAAAACCTCAACGAAGCGGAAGTTACTCGCGCTACAGTCGAAACGATTTCGGAGAATACAGTTGACGGAATTATTTCGCCGTTATTTTTCTTCGCGATTGGCGGACTTCCTTTAGCAATGTTTTATCGTGCCGCCAATACTATGGATTCAATGATTGGCTACAAAAGCGAGAAATATTTTTTCTTCGGGCAGATAGCGGCGCGGCTTGACGACGTTGTAAATTATATTCCTGCGCGGATAACGGGTTTGCTATTTGTCTGCGCGGCATTTCTCTTGCAACTTGATTACAAGAACGCTTTCGCGATGATGAAGCGTGACGCAAAAAAACATCCCAGTCCAAATGGCGGTTGGGCAGAGGCGACCGTTGCGGGGGCGTTGAATATTCGTCTTGGCGGAATAAATTACTATTTCGGCGAGCCGCATTTCCGCGCTTACATGGGCGAGCCTAATGAAAGTTTAGAAGCGGCGCACATACTAGGCGCAATCCGCTTAATGTACACTGCCACGATTTTATTTTTAATTATAACGTATATGATTCGTTAGTCGAAAACTTTGGGTAAAAGTTCGGCAATGTCAATGGTTATGGGCATGAAGTAAAGCCCGCCGCTTGAACTTTTAACGAAGTCGATAACTTTTTTAGCGAAGTCGATATTCCAAGCCATAGTCGGCACGAAATTTTTCGGGAAAACGGCTTTGTCTTTTATCTCCCAATAACTTTTGGAACGATTGCTCAGAACCGGCGACACGCCCCAATAAATTTCGTGTCCTTCAAGTAAGTCAGCGTACATTTCCAAAAAGCGCAAGTCGAAAAAAGGTTGCGTAAAAAATCCTACTGCGCCCGCCTGCGCTTTGCGCTCCACGCGATAAAGTTCCTCGCGAATGCCGCTACGATATTGGTCGACGCCCGCATAAACTTTCACGTTGGGCAGTTCTTCGCGAAATTTGCGTATAACGTCAATAGTCTCTGTCGGGTAAACCGTGCGCGTTAAATCTTTAGGCGGGTCGCCCGCGATTATCAGCACTTCTTTTATCCCGAACTTTATAAAATCGTCGCGCATTGCTAGCGGCTTTGATAAGTCAACGTCCATTGCGCGAACGTGCGGAATTGTCGGTAGTGCGGGTTGAGTAACTTTTGCCGCTTGCCACGGACGCAACTCGAAACTCATTAAATCCGGAATGTTTACGCAGTCGACCTGCGGATATTTTTTTATAACGTCAATGTCCGCCTGAAGACCTGCTTCATCTCGCGGAATTATTTCAACGGCTATCCTTCCCATAAAAAACCGCCTCTCATTTAAATTTCTTAACTAGAAAATTATATGGGGAAAAAACATTTTGTCAATATAAGTTATAGCCGCGCGGCGTGAGCATAAAGCCCGCCTTGACGAAAGTTTGACTGTTGCCAATCAGCACCAGAGAAAACATATTGATATTTTCGCCCGTGAAATTTTCCAGCGTCGAAATAATTTTAGATTCGTCGTCGCGCCCGGCATTTGTCACAATGCCAACGGGCGTATTTTTTTCGCGATATTCCAGCAAAATTTTTTGAATCTCTTCAAGTTGCGTAACGCGACGTTTGCTCTTCGGGTTGTACAGCGCGATAACGAAATCGCCTTGCGCCGCCGCCCGCACACGTTTCTTTATAACTTCCAAAGGCGTCATTAAATCGCTAAGGCTTATTACGGCGAAATCGTTCATGAGTGGCGCACCTAAAATCGCCGCCGCCGCATTGACTGCCGAAACGCCCGCGATAACTTCAAACTGCGGTTGCTTTTCTTCCGGCAAGTTCAAAATCATTTCGACGACAAGCCCCGCCATACCGTAAACGCCTGCGTCGCCACTCGATACGACCGCAACATTTTTCCCCGCTAAAGTCTCTTCGATTGCAAGTTGGCAACGCTCAATTTCCTGCATCATCGCCCGACCAATAATTTTCTTGCCGCCGATAATTTTCTCAATCAGCCTAATGTAAGTGTTATAGCCCGCGATAACTTCAGCATTTTCAATCGCACGACGAGCACGCGGAGTCATTTCGTCAAGTCCGCCAGGTCCAATCCCTACAACAGAAATTTTCATGCTATCACCTCAAAAAAATAATGCTCGCAAAGAGCATATATTTTTTTCGCTGATTAGTCCACAAAAATTTTTCAAGCCGCAACCAAAAGTTTTCTAATCGCTGACCAATTTTTTCGCGCCGACGAATCGAGGTTTCCAATATTCGTCGGACAAATTGCTTATCGTGACGCCGCGACTTGACGACGCATGTATAAATTTTCCACTGCCAACGTAAATCCCGCAATGAGAAACGCCTGCTTCATACGTCGTAAAAAATACCAAATCGCCTGGCGAGAGATTTTTTATTTCCGCTTTGCGACCGAGATTATATTGCTCGTCGGCTAGGCGGGGGATATCGTGCCCATTCATTTTAAAAACATATTGTACAAGTCCCGAACAATCAAAGCCGGCAGAAGTCGTTCCGCCAAAAAGATAGGGCACACCGATAAAAGTTTTAGCCGTCGCAACGAGAGCCGCGCCTTGTGATTTAGTTATAAAAGGTTTACCGTAAGACGCGGAGCCGGAAGAATTTCCGGTATTGACGGCGGGAGTAACTTTGAGTTTGGGGAGCTTTCGCCCTTTCTTTTCCTTAGCCTTCTTGAGAGCGCGCCACGTGACGTTCGTTACAACGCCAGTCGCGGTGATTTTCTGGTCTTTCTGAAAGGCAGTCACAGCTTTTTCAGTCTCGTTGCCGAAAACGCCGTCAAGCTCGGTTATTTCGTAGCCGATAAGGTAAAGTTTCTTTTGCAAGATAAGGACATCTTCTCCCCGCGAATTTTTAGAAAGCGTCGGGGAAGCGAAAGCCGTACCGCTTAGCAGAAAAAGTAGCGCGGCGGCAATCGCCAAAGATTTAAAATTCATCGCATCAGCCTCCAAATAGATTCAGACAATTAAAAGAAAACTATTGCTGCGGCTTGATTCTGAAAAAGTCTTCTGTCCGAAATTGTGGATGCGAATGCGAGTTGCAAGCTAATTTAGGGTTAGCGATTAGGTTACACGAATTTAAAAGAAAATTTCTGACGCGGCTTAATGTAGCTCGTCAAGAAAATTTCTTCATCAAGAATATGTGCCGCGATATTAACGCGCTCATCGGCGGGCAAAATGTCTTGAACGATTTGGACTTCGCCCGCATACCGCCCGAAGTTGTCATTGTCAACGGTAATGTCTCCGAAGCCGCGTTCAATCGGCAAAGTATCGGGCAAAATTTTGCCGCCAAGTTTTTTAAGATATTCCCTCCCTTCAGCCGCACGAATTACGGATTTTGAAACATCTGCGCGGCGCGTAAATTGATTGCTCAAAAGTTCGGCGGTAGTCAAGTCGTTGCTGAGTAATTGGGCGTGGAGAACGACTTCATCATTTTGAATCGCCGCAAGAGCTTGAAGTTCTTCGCGAGTAGGTTGTCCGTCGCCGATTATTATAAAATCGGTGCCGAGTGCCGCCAAAAATCTCGCGGATAAATCGGTTGAAAAATTTCTGCAGTCCTCAAGGGTCGGAAGTCCGTCGCCGCAAGGTTGACGCCTTTTGCCGTCCTTACTTGGAACGAATGCTCCGACTGTAACGCTGAAATCGTGAAGAATATGATTTTGGTTATCGAAAAAGTAGCTATCGAGACCGGTGCAGGAGTGGGGATAGAAATTGTGCAGTGCGGAGATATTATCGAAGTTCGCGCCAGCTCCTAGCAAGTCATTTAGAAAATCTTCCGTGACGGTCGAAGCGTTCAGCATAATTTTTCTGCCGCGACTAATTTCGGCAACTTTATCGACGCTAAAACCGTCGTCGAGCCGCAAAGTTATTCCGTCAATGTCGTATTGTGAAAAATTTTCGGCGTTGACATCAATGATAATTTCAAAGTCGTTAAGTGAAGCAGTCGTCAAAATATCGGTTAGGTCGTCAAGAAAAGTTTCAGCGTTGGCGGCTTCGGGAATCTGCGCGGAAGTAAAGAGGCGTTTGAAGCCCATTTCCGCCGCCGTCTCAATCAGCGAAAGATTTTCTTCGCTATCGTAGTCGAGTCCTGCGTAAATAGAAATACCGTTCTGCATAGAATTATCTCCTTTGGAAGAGAATTATTTAGCAATCATTCCGTTGATTCGCTTGATTCGGTCGCGTAGTTTATCGTTAGTCGCTTGAACGCAAACCATTAAATTGCCGCGCACTTTGCCAATTTTAATCATAGCGGCAGTCGTTAGCATGTTGAGAATCATTTTAGTAGCGGTGCCCGCCTTCATGCGCGTTGAGCCTGTCAGAGCTTCCGCGCCGGTTATTGGAGTTATCGCAATGTCGACAACCTTAGCAAGTGCGGAATTTTCGACACAGGAAACGCCAATAGTTATCGCGCCGATTTTCTTAGCGTATTCGACGCCGCCCAAAACATAAGGCGTCCTGCCAGAAGCCGTGATTCCAACTAAAATGTCAGCCGCGCAGAAATTCTTAGCAGTCAAATCACTTGCGGCGAGCGTGCGATTATCTTCCGCGCCTTCGACGGCCTTAACCAATGCGCCTTCGCCGCCCGCAATTAAACCTTGAACCATATCGGGCGAAACTCCAAAAGTCGGCGGACATTCCGAAGCGTCCAAAACTCCGAGCCGTCCAGACGTTCCCGCACCAATATAAAACAATCTGCCGCCGCGATTAAAACTTTGGGCGATAGCGTCGACAGCTTGCGCGACTTCAGGCAAAACACTTTCGACAGCCGCCGCGATTTTTTTATCTTCATCGTTGATAAGCTTGACCATTTCGAGCGTCGAAACTTTATCGATATTAACCGTTGCGGGATTTATCTTTTCAGTAGTTAGGGCAGAAAAATTTTCCATAGCGTCTCCTTATTTAGGGATTAGGGAATAAAAATTAAATCGGCGACTTCGGGATTTCCTTCGGAAATGTCCTGTTTAAAGCGATTAATCGGAGCGAAAATCGGCGAGCCTTTCAGGCGCAGTTGGAATCGCAAAAGAGTCTGCGAATTGGAGCCAACAACCGGAATTCTCGTCAAGATAAAATTATCGTCATCATTTTTGGCAAGCCCGTAATCTTCGATAAAACCTGCGCGGAAATTGCATTCCTTGCAAGTGTCCTCCGTGTCGACGTTGTATTTGCCATTAGGATAAGCGATAAATTTGACGGGCTTATTGAGTGCCCATTCGATAGCTTGCTTTGAGCCGTAAATTTCATTCCAGAGCTTATCAGGCTTGAGCGTGTTTAAATCCTTATAAGATTTAGTGTGGCTTTGAAAATCGATATAGCCGCCGTTTTGCAGGGCGCGTATAACGTCCCAAGTCAAATAATCGGGCATGCCAACATGGTCAGTGACAAGAAAGACCGTCACGCGCAAGCCGTATTTTTGGAGAATCGGGAAGACATTTTTATAAATATCTTCGTGCCCGTCGTCAAAAGTTATCACAACGGGCTTAGCGGGCAAAGACTTACCCTTTTCCCAAGCGTCAAGCAAATCATCGGGCATAATGAACGAGTAGCCATTTTCCTTGAGATATTTAATCTGCGCTTCGAAGTCGGCAACCTTTAGCGTTTGCGGATTGTCATCGGTATCGCTTACGCGGTGATATATCAGAATCGGAACGCCGTCGGCGTCACGGGCGAAGAGCCAGAAAATAAATCCCGCCGTCGCTAATATCAACACCAACATTGCTAGTAAAAATTTCTTCATAAATCCTCCAAAAAGTTTCAGCGAAATTTCATAGATGATTTTGGTTAATATATATCAAGCGGCTTGCAGTGTCAAGGATTCTTGCCTAAAAAAAACTCCCGCATTGCGAGCGGGAGCTGAAATTTCTTGATTAACGTTTCGAGAACTGGGAAGCCTTGCGCGCCTTTTTGAGACCGTATTTGCGGCGTTCCTTTTCGCGTGGGTCGCGAGTAACGAAGCCAGCTTTTTTGAGCGCGGGGCGAAGGTCGGCGTCAAGTTCCATAAGAGCGCGGGTTATGCCGTGACGGATTGCGCCAGCCTGACCAGAAGTGCCGCCGCCTTTGACGGAGGCTATAACATCGTATTTATCGTTCATTTCGGTGAGGATGAGCGGTTGACGGACAATCAGTTCCAAAGTCTTCAAACCGAAATATTCTTCCATTGCGCGATTATTAATCGTAACTTTGCCGTCGCCCGGAACTAAGCGCACGCGGGCAACTGAACTTTTGCGGCGACCTGTGCCGTAGTAGCTTACTTGTGCCATATCAATCTCTCCTTAGCGTGTCTCAATTTTAAGTTCTTCGGGCTTTTGCGCGGCGTGCGGGTGTTTATCGTCCGCGAAGACGTGCAACTTTCTAAACAAATCCGCGCCGAGTTTATTTTTGGGCAACATGCCGCGAACAGCGTGTTCAATGACGCGCTCAGGGAATTTTTTCATCCATTCGCCAGCCGTTGCGTACTTGCCGCCGCCGAGATAGCCGGTATGGTGGAAGTAAACTTTTTTGCGGAGTTTCTTGCCGGTGAAAACAGCTTTAGCCGCATTGATGACAATGACATAATCGCCGGTGTCAACGTGCGGAGTGTATATCGGTTTATTTTTGCCGCGCAGAACTTTGGCGACTTCAGCGGCGAGGCGACCGACGGTTTTGCCTTCGGCGTCGACGAGATACCATTTCTTTTCGACTTCGCCCGCCTTTGCCATGAACGTATCTTTCATGAGGATTCCTCCAAAAATTTTTTGATTGGTGGGTGCATATGTCCGGGGCTAATGGAAACACAGGCAAGCCGCCATATAGACGCGATTGTAATAAAAAGTTTCCGAGCTGTCAAGGGTATAAATCGTATCAAAATGGCTACGACGATTGATTTTCCAAGTACTCAATGAAATTATTTAGATACGCGCTGAACTTCGCCGCGCCTTGTATGTTTAAATGCTCGACATCGCAAAAATCTGCATCCGTCATTCCTTGCAACTTCCAGGTGTCAATAAAAATTGCCGATGAATGTTTTCTGCAAGCTTCCCTAACTAGATAATAAAATTCGTCAAGTTTTTGTCGGCTGAAATGCTTTTTGTAACCTTCTGTAGTCGGCGGCAGAAACATTATCGGGCGAATATGATTTTCTTCACACAGCGTCAAATAGTCGTCCAAAATTTTTATGTTTTCGTCGCGTGTTTCGGGATAATTTTTTCTTGTCCACGTGTCAATATTTTCGCGAGCTTCCAAGCGACTTTTGGGCGTCATTGAAAGCACCGTAGTTTTGGCATAAAAGGGATTGTTAATATCGAATGGCATATCGAATGGCTCAAGCGGCATTTGAAACGAAAAATATTCACTGCGGAAAAAATTTCTATAATCTTCAGTGGGCACATAGAAATTGTGTAAGTCTTCAAAAACAATGAAATAGCGCGTCATCAAAAAGCTATTATTGAACGTTCGAGATAAATCGTAGTGAAAAGAATACGGCGCAAGCCCGATAAGCGCGTAACAAAGCTTGCTATGCCCCCCCACATGTTAAAGCGAATTTTGCGGTTTGAAAGTTATAGTATAAATCTTGACTGCTATGCCCGAAATTAAAAAGTTTTCGTCTGAATTGCGTAATGTCCAAACCTTTTTCAGTTAAACTTATTCCCGTAGCGAACATTTCAAATTCCGTTGCGTGCTCTTTATAGTATCGCAAGGCGCGTTCAAGCCAAAAATCAGTATAACTTAAGCAATTTAATGCGACAATTTTATTTTTCGGCACGTCATATTTTTGAACTTCAAGAAAGATAGATTTATCCCAAGCTTGCTCCGAGCAAATAATATAGTCGTAATAAAAATCGCGGACGCATTCTTTCAAGTCGTACATCGGGTGGAGCAATTCATTTGGCAAGCCGATTTTCTCCAAGATTTTTTTAGCTGGCTCGACCTCGTCTACGACAATCCCGCAACATTCGAGTCCGGGATTTAAAATTTGTAGCTTCGCCGCAAGTTGGTCTGTCCACGTCACAAGTAAAATTCTCAAGGCGCAATAACCCCAATCTTAACAAGGTAAGTGTAAATGCCGCCGACTTCGTTTGAATCGGTGACAGCGGCGGCGAGTTTTTTTACAGCGGCGGGCGCGTTCGCCATAACCACGCTTTGCGGAATGTAGGTTAGCATTTCGGTATCATTATAGTTGTCGCCAAAAGCAATCGCCTCGTCGACTGTGTAGCCGTAATGCTTGAGCAAAATTTCAATGCCCGTCGCCTTTGAAACGCTTTTGTCCATAATCTCCAAAAGATACGGCGCAGAGCGGACGACGTTTAGCGCGGGGAATTTTTCGCCGAGAACATTTTCCATTTCCTTGCAAGTCTGCGGCTCGCACATAACCAGAATTTTATTCGGCAAAATATTTTCGCTCAAAAGTTCGTCGAAACGTTTAACTTCAGCCGTCGCGCCGGTTATGTCCATTTCAAATTGAACGCGCTTATCAATCTCCTCGACGAACCAGCGACGCCCTGTGTAATAGTTAATCGTTATATCCTGCCAAGCGCGATTCATTTCCGCCAAAATTTTTGCGGAGTCTTCAGCGGGCATTTTTTTATCGAAAATAATTTCCTCGTCTTCAGTAAGGACAAAACCGCCGCCATAACTCACAACGGGCGTATGCGCCATGCCGAGCGCGTCGGTTATCGGGTAAATCGCTTCGGGCATACGCGCTGACACGAAGACAAAACGCAAGCCCTTATCAATAACGGCTTTAATCGCTTTAACGTGGAGTTCGGGCGGGTGCTTATCGTCCTTGAGAAAAGTCCCGTCAATGTCGGAAAGAATTATTTTTATCATGATTGGCTCCAATCTGGCTCGAATTCTTTAAGGTCAACTTCAATTAATGTGAGTGCCTCATTTCCAGACAACTTTATTGATTCAAGGCGACTCGGCGCGGGTAATTTTTCTCCGTCTTCAAGAAATCCGTATATGTGCAATGATAAACCTTCGCGAGCATATTTAAAAGCTTGCAGAAAATTTGCGCCTTGCGAAACACAGCCGTCAAAGTCAGGAAAGCCAACTCCTACACCGCCCCTACCCTGACTGAATACCGCAGGGTAAGCATATCTCATAAAAATCACGCTCCTTATCTAAATTTTAAACCTGATTGCCTTTCGATACTCCTCAACATATTTCTATCTAAATCTTTCACGGGGTGTTGAATTGTCACAGTCCTTTTTTTACGGCGTATTTAAATTGGTGATGGTCGCCTTTCGTCCTTTTAAGATACCAGCAGTCTGCTTTTAAAGCCGCTATCACTTCGCTTGATGAATAACTTTTCATGATTCAAACATCTTTTTTGGTGAAAACGATTGACGCCAAAATTTTTTCTCTGCGCAGATTGTCGACTTGCCAAAAAAGTTTCGCGTCGGGAGCAATAATACTTCTGATAAAGTTTTTCGCGGGAATATCGTTGCCGCCCGTCACGCGGACAAAAATTTTCTTAGCTTGGCTTAGTTCGTCGGAATCAAGCGCGGGGAATTTAACAGCGTTATTTATCGCCTCAAGAACCGTCGCGCCGTATCCGTAGCCAAATGCCGATCTGCCCAATTTCAACGGCTCTTTTCTATCCGCAGTCATATCAACTAAAATTTTCGCGCCAACAGAAAAAATTTCGTTAGCAACCTCGAAAAGTTCGCCAACCGAAATTTCCCGCTGATAAAGTCGAAAGAGAAAAAATTTCTCGGCGGGAAGTATAAAAGCTGTGTCGACATCGCGCAGACAATTTAGGCAGTATTCAGCATTTTTCTTGCGCTCTACATTTTCAAGCACGAACGGCAAATTAGCAAAAGCTATCGTCTCGGCGTTATTATTTTTGGCAAAAGAAATAATTCGCGGCAAAGCTCCAGTAGCCGCCGTGCCGCCTAAGCCCGCTATAAGGATAACAATTTTTGCGCCTCGCAAATTATTTGAAATGCTTTTATAAATCGTCGGTGCGTCGCGATTAAGAAGAATATTATTCGGCGTCGCACTACTTAGCAAAATATTTTCGTCCTTGCCAACCGAAATGAAATCGACATTTTTATATTTGCCCATAAAATCCGCCGCAATTATTTTCCCGACGGCACGCGCTCCGCCCTCGCCTATGCCGACGATTTTAATTCTATTCGCGTCCATAACTTAAACGCGAATTTCTTCGACGCCCATGTAAGGAATCAATGCCTTTGGAATTTTAACGGAGCCGTCCGCCTGCTGATAATTTTCCAAAATCGCGGCGACAGTGCGCCCGACCGCTATTCCCGAACCGTTGAGCGTGTGAACAAATTCGGGCTTAGCTTTATTATCGCGGCGGAATTTTATATTGGCGCGGCGGGCTTGATAATCAGTGCAGTTGGAGCAGGAAGAAATTTCACGATATTTACCCTGCGCGGGCATCCAAACTTCAATATCGTAAGTTTTGGCGGAAGTGAAACTCATATCGCCCGTGCAAAGCAATACGACATGATAAGGAATTTCCAAAATGCGCAGGACATCTTCGGCGGCGTCAACCATGCTTTCGAGTTCCTGCCAAGATTCTTCGGGCTTAGTGAATTTAATCAACTCGACTTTGTTAAATTGGTGCTGACGAATCAAGCCGCGAGTATCGCGACCAGCCGCGCCCGCCTCTGCTCTAAAACACGCCGTGTAGCAGGAATAATATTCGGGCAAAGTTTCGGCGGATAAAATTTCGTCACGGTGAAAATTCGTCATAGGAACTTCGGCGGTTGGCACGAGATAATAATCCAAACCTTCAAGCTTGAACATATCTTCGGCGAATTTTGGGAGTTGACCGGTACCAATCATGCTATCGCGGTTGACGATATACGGCGCGAGCATTTCTGTATAGCCGTGCTTGTTGGCGTGCAAATCCATCATGAAATTTATACAAGCTCTTTCGAGCCGCGCACCCAGCCCGCGATAAAAGGTAAAGCGTGCGCCGGTAACTTTGCCTGCGCGGTCGAAGTCGAAAATATTAAGCGCGGTGCCAATTTCCCAATGCGCTTTGGGTTCAAAATCGAAACTGCGCGGCGTACCCCATTTGCGGATTTCTGGATTTTGGGTGTCGTCCTTGCCAATGGGAACATCGGCAGCGGGAATGTTTGGAATATGCAAAAGCAAATCGCGCAGATTATTTTCAACGTCGCGCAGTTCTGAATCGAGTTCGGAAATTTTCGCGCCCATTTGGCGGACTTCAGCGGCAATCGCGTCAGTATTTTCGCCCGCCTTTTTCATTGCTCCGATTTTCTTTGAAGTCGCATTGCGCTGACTTTTAAGCTGTTCGGTTTCGCCCAGAATGGCGCGGCGTCTCTGTTCCAACTCGCTGAAGTTGTCCAGGCTCAAATTGTTATTACGATTTTTCAGCATGGTGCGAATTAAATCCAAATTGTCGCGTACAAATTTCATGTCAAGCAAAGTAAATTACCTCCCGAAAATTTTTCCACAGTCTAACAAAAACGCCTTTGTAAATCAAATTTTTTATGGTATAAAATTTGCGGAGGTGTTTTATATGATTGCTGAACGCGGAACAAGGGATAAGCTGGAAAAATATTTTGATTTAAATTGCCCGCTAAAAATAACTTTACAGACCGGCGGCGGTGCGACTTATGATTTTTGTTGCTTTGGCGTCGACGCGGACGAAAAACTTTCCGACGACCGTTATATGATTTTTTATAATCAGCTGTCGTCGCCGAGCGGAGAGATTGTCGGCAATGAAATTTCTTCCGGTATGGAATTTACGCTTCGATTTAACGACTTGCCCGATAAAATTCAAAAGCTCGTGTTTACGTGCTCGATTGACGGCGCGGGCGTTATGAGCGAAATTTCTACACACAAAATTTTAATCGGCGACCAAATTTCAGCGGAATTTAGCGGCGGCGATTTTCAGCAGGAAAAAGCTATCACGTCGCTTGAAATTTATCGGAAAAACGGTTGGCGATTTAATGTCGTGGCACGTGGCTTTAATGGCGGGCTTGACGCGCTGTTGAAATTTTATGGCGGCGAAGAGATAAAAGACGAGACGCCTGCTCCGCCGCCCGAACCTAAAAAAATTTCTCTGGAGAAAAAGATACAAGAGGGCGCGCCGAAATTAATTTCTTTGGTCAAGCCGCTCAAAGTCGAATTGGAGAAGAGAAAACTTTTGGACGTTGTCGCCCGCGTCGCGCTGGTTATGGATATTTCCGGCTCAATGTATGGAAGTTATAGAAATGGCACTGTTCAGGAGATTGTAAATAAAATTTTGCCAATCGCGGTGCAATTCGATGACGACGGCGAGCTTGACTTTTGGTACTTTGGCAATCGTTGCGAGCGTCGCACTTCGGTCAACATGAAAAATTATGAACAAGCCGTTCCGCGTAATTGGGATGACTTAATGACTAAACTCGGCGGCGGCACTGAAGAACTTGTCGTTATGCGCGAAGTTGTTGCCGAATATGAAAATAGCACTTTGCCTGCTTACGTCGTTTTCATAACTGACGGCGGCTTTTCCGACAGGAGCGGGATTAAAAAGTTTTTGACGGACGCGGCATATCTGCCGATTTTCTGGCAATTCGTCGGCGTTGACGGTTCGGGCTACGGACTTCTTGAGGAATTGGACAATATGAATGGGCGTTATGTCGACAACGCAAATTTTTTCGCACTGGACGATTTTAAACACGTCGATAACAAAGAGCTTTACTCGCGGCTTTTGGAAGAATTCCCGTCGTGGCTGAAGGCGATAAAAAATAACGGCGTGCTTGACGGTTCCGCTAAAAAATTGCGCCCGCCGTCGCCGCCCGATAAATCGTTTAGGGATAAAGTCAAAGGGCTTTTCGGTTTCTAAAAAAAATTTTCCTCCGCTTATTACATTGCCCGCCGCCAATTTGATAAAATGGGCAAAACTTTTAACGGAGGAATTTTTTATGGGAGCAAGACGCAAGGCAATTCGAGCAGGACTTTTATTTATCGCGCTGTTGATTATAAGCGGCGTAGTTTTAATGTATCGCGGAAATGATGCGGTCTTCCTTGCGACGCAGAAAAAAGACGGAATCTTGACGGCGGAGCAAATAAAATTGTCGTTCGATTCAGTTGGCGGGCGATTGATTAACGAAGCTGTTCGCGAAGGGCAGGAAGTTTCAGCGGGACAAGTCGTCATGCAAATTGATTCTACGGACACGGACTTAGCGATAAAAAATTGCGGGCGCAAATTGCTCAACTCTACGCGCAGATAAATTCGACGGCGGGAATGTATGCCTGGCGATTGGGACGACGATAATAATTTCTTAGGCATCGAGAATAACTGGAAGTAATGCAGGAAAAATTGCCGCTTTGAAAGAAAATATCGGCAAAGGAGGCGAGCGCAATGAATTATCGACAGATATTGGTAATCGGCGACATGCACGGGAAATTTTCTAAGCTGTTGTCGCTGTTCCATAAGATAGACTTCGACGAGCGGCAGGATTTTTTGATTTTGTTGGGCGACTATATTGACAGAGGCGAAGATAATATGCGCTGTTTTCGTTGGGCAATGGAGATGAGCGAAAAGCCGAACGTCATAGCCCTGCGCGGCAATCATGAACAAATGATGCTATATTATTACGCGCTGGGCGGGACGGAAGGATATATTTGGCTCCCGAACGGCGGCGACAAAACAAAGGCGGAATTTGAAGCGTGGCAGAAGAAAGACCCGACCGCCTTTCAACGCGCTATTAATTTCATAAACGAGCGACCATATTATCACCAAATGTCTATCAACGGCGAAGAATATATTTTTGTTCATGCGGGCTTGAATCCGCGAAAGTCGCTTGAGGAGCAGGAAGAAGAAGACCTGCTTTGGATTCGTGAGAAATTTTATAATGGGTATCGTGGCGCGGCGCATATTATTTGCGGACACACGCCCACGCCGTTTATCAAGCGCGATTGGTATTATCCTATTCGGCTCCCCAACAAGATTACACTAATGGACACCGGCTCTTTCATGAGGTACGGGAAAATTTCTTGCATGGATATTTTGAGCGATAAAATTTGGCAAAGCGATTAAGTTTTTTGCAAAGTCGTTTCGTCAATAAGTTCGCCGTTTGGCAGAAAACATTTCACGGCTAAAATTTTGTCATTCCCTTCTAGCGTCAAATAATTATCAATTTCGGGCTGTGGCGCAACGAATTTATCTAATTTGTGGTCAATCCAAAGCCTATTATAACGAACATTGCCGCTTAAACCTGTTAAAATGTACAAAATTCCGTTATCGTCCGCTTGAAAATTTTTTAAGCGTCCGCGATTGCGATAAGTATGCAAATGCGCCGTAAAAACCGCGTCGACGCCTAATTTTTCAAATTCCGGCATGAAAATTTCCCCAATTTCCGAAAAACCTTCCTTCCGTTCGGGGCGTCCGTTTATTTTGTATTGTAAAACGTCTTTATGGATAAAAATTACTTTCCATTGCTTATCAGTCGATTTTAAATCATTTTCTAGCCATTTCTTTTGAATATCGATAATTTCTCTGCCTAATTCGTCCCATTGACTATCTAAAATCGCAAAATGCGCCTCTCCGCACTCAAAAGAATAAAATCTGCGCTGAAAAACTTCGGATTCGCCATTATCAGGCATCGAAAAGTAATTTAAATAGGCGATAGGCTTACGAACTTTCCAATCTCGCGAATAAGTTTCATGATTGCCCATTACCGGCGCAAACGCCATTTTCGGCATAAAATCTTGAATTTGAGTAAGCCAATCTTCCCATTGCGCATTATCTTCGCCGTTATCGACAATATCTCCGACATTTACAAAAAAATTTGCGTCGGAATTACGTTCAAAGGCATTTTTTGCAACTTTGCCCCACGTCTCGTAACTTCCGCCGCATTGTGAATCGGGAAAAATTATCGCTTTGAAGTTTTTTTCGTCCGGAATTGTCAATTTTTGCCAATCAGTCGCCCTTTCGCCGTCAATAATCCTAAATTCGTTGCCAATTTCAATCTGCGCGGTGTATTGAATAATTTTTTTGCCGTCATCGCTGAAACTGGAATCAATCGCGGGAAAAATCTTCTTAAAATCGCCAATTTTGACCTCGACGGCGGGATTTTTTAAGATTTTATCACTTTGCCACATAATACAGCGCGTTTTGGAAATATTTTTTGTGATAATCTGTCGAAGAAACTTTATCGGCAGATTTTTTTATCTTCGACGCCGCAACCCGCTAAAAATCCCGCAAAACTTACCGCCGCGACCTTTAAAAACGTTCGTCGGTTCATATTGTGTGCTCCATTAGCAATTTAAACGCTTCGTCCGCCGCTTGGAATTTTATTTCGGAACGCGAGCCTTTGAAGTGAAATTCGCGGACTTCAGAAAGATTTTCGCCCGCAATAGCTATAAAAACCGTGCCGACAGCTTTATTTTCGCTCGTCGAAGGTCCCGCAACGCCCGTTGTACTTATTCCGAACGTCGTTTTTAATATTTCGCGAACATTTTTAGCCATTTCAAGCGCAGTTTGACTACTTACCGCGCCAAATTCGTCCAAAGTCGTAACTTTTAGGACGGATTTTTTAATTTCATTGGTGTAGGCGACGATTCCGCCCTTAAAATAGTTCGACGCGCCCGCAAAATCGGTTAAACGGCTCGCAACTAGCCCGCCAGTACAACTTTCCGCCGTAGAAATCGTGAAATTCTCCATTTAATCAATCCTTTCTGCCGCAATGTCATAAACAAAGCCCGCCAAAACTTTTACGCGAATAATATCGCCCTCCTTGCTCCGACCGTCGTTTTCTATATAAACTAAGCCGTCAACTTCGGGCGCGTCGCGATATGAACGCCCTGCGACCACTTCCGGAACCTCTTCATCGCGATTTTCTACCAAAATTTCAAGCTCGCGACCCTCTAAAGCCTCGTTTAGCTCCTGCGAAATCAAACTTTGTATGCTCATCAGCTCGTGATAGCGTTCTTGCATGACTTCTTCCGATATTTGCTCCGGAAAATCGTATGCGGCGGTATCTTCTTCCCGCGAATACGTAAAAATCCCGACTTTATCGAGCCTTTGCACCTGTAAAAACTCTTTCAGCTCGGAAAAATCCTCTTCCGTCTCGCCCGGAAAGCCCACGATAAAAGTTGAGCGAATTACAACGTTTGGAATGCGTTCGCGCAATTTTTTAAGCAAAATTTCTATCGATGCGCGATTATCGGGGCGATTCATGCGTTTTAATATCTTATTTGAGGCGTGTTGAAGCGGTAAATCGACATAATTACAAATTTTCGGCTCGGAAGCGATTAAATCAATCAATTCGTCGGAAAATCTGCGCGGATAAGCGTATAAAATCCTAATCCAGTGAATTTTTTCGACCTTAACGAGTTCGCGAAGGAGTTCGACAAGTTTTGGCTTGCCGTAAATGTCAATTCCGTAAGCGGTCGTATCTTGCGCGATTAAATTTATTTCTTTGACGCCTTGCGCGGCTAAATTTTCGACTTCAGCGCGAATATCTTCGATTTTTCTTGAAATTTGCCGCCCGCGAATCAGCGGAATTGAACAAAACGAACATTTATTATTACAACCCTCCGAAATTTTAACATAAGCGGTATAATCGGGCGTTGTGCGGATTCTGGGCGACTTTGAATTGTAAATAATGCTTTTTTCGCCGATAAAAATAGCTTTTCGCCCCGATAAAGCCTCTTCAATCGCCTCCATAATCCGATTCCATGCGCCGGTACCAATAATCGCGTCAACTTCGGGCATTTCGTCCAAAAGATTCGATTTATAAAGCTGACCGAGACAACCGGCGACAATTAAAGCGCGACATTTACCGTTTTTGTAGTCGGCAAGATTTAAAATCGTGGTGATTGATTCTTCTTTGGCGGAAAGTATGAACGCGCAAGTATTTACAATTAAAATATCGGCATCGGACGGATTAGAAGTCAATTCGATGCCGTTTTTCTGCATAATTCCGAGCATTACCTCAGTATCAACCAAATTTTTCGCACAACCTAAGCTCACAAAGCCTGCTTTCAAAATAAATTCCCCCTTATTTTAATCGAACGTCATTTATCCACCGAAATAAAAATTCTTGCCGCTGTTTATCAGAAAAATGCGCCTGATTGTCAAAAAGCAACAAATTTTTCCCTGCAAATGACTTATAAGCGAGCGTTTGCGGGTTTGTCGGGATAAAATAAAAGCCATTAGTCTGCAAATAAAGTTGCGCTTCGTCACCAAGCAACCAGTCGGCAAATTTCGCGGCAACTTGATTTTTCGCGTAATCTTTCGTTGTAATTCCAATGCCAGTCAGCAAATAACTGGTGCCGTCAGCGGGATAAATTATTTTTAGCGGGTAACCGTTCTGCAAATAGCGCAAAGTTTCGCTTTCGACCGCAACGGAAATATCAACTTCGCCCATACCGGCTTGTCGAACCGGATTTGATAAATATTTTGCGTACTGAATAACTTTAGGGTGAATGCCGCTTAAAATTTCGTAAGTTTTAGCGTCGCCGAAGTTGCCGATAAGCTGCAACATGAGGTTTGCAGACGCATCAGCCGCGATAAAATCAGTTATCCCGACGCGCATATTCTTAGCACGCGATAATTTTTCCCACGTGTCCGGAATTTCGACGGTTGAGCGCAGAAAATCTTTGTTCGCGCAAAAAATTATCGGGTCGTACCAAATTCCAATCCACCTGTCGTGCGCGTCTTTGAATTTATAGCGGATAGCGTCGTTAGTTTCTGAAGTGTAAGGCGTTAGCAAATTAAAATTCGCCGCCTCCTGCAAAATTTTGCTGTCAGCAAGGACAATATCGACTGTGCGGACGACAGTTGGGTCGGAAACGGCGTCATTTTTAATTTCCTGCAAAATATCCTGCGAATTTATCGGAATAAAGTTAATTCGCACGTGATTTTCTCGCTCGTACACGTCAGCCAAGACAGAAACGATTTCAGTAGGCAAAGTTGTATAAGCTGTCAGCTCGGCAGTCGGCAAGCCCGAAGTTTTTTTATCGGCGTCGACCGGAAAGATAAAACCGGCGACAGCCGCCAAAATTATCATGAATGCCGTTAATATGAAGACTGTATAGCGTCGCATTTCCAGAATCCTCCGCAATTTTTTAGGCATTATATAAAATTTCGCGTGCCTTTACAAGAAAATTATTAGTTGATTGAAATTGCGTTGCGTGATAAAATTTTTTGTAAGGAGGATTGGAGATGAAACTTGATACGCTGGCGCAGAGGCATAAATTGATTAATGACCTGGTTAAAAAGGGCTTTGAGTTTGAAGAAAGTTTGATTCACGCAGAAAATAGCGGCGACGATTGGGGCGGCGCGATGAGTACCGTTGAAAATTTGGTGACGATTGAGGAAATGATTCGCACGGAAGAAATTTTTTTGGTCACCTATGGCGAAATGGATAATGTTCGCACGCGAAATTTCGACGAAAAGGAAATTTATCTCAGCATGGTCGACGACGCGCTTATTTATTTTGTCGATACGATACTTTTGCGCAGGATTGAATTCGCTTTTGACCACTTAAACGGCTGGAATTTCGTTTCTGATGGCGGAAAGAAATTTCAGAAGACTTTTTGCAAGAAACTCGACGCGCTCAGGAAAAAATATCAAGACATTTACGACCTTTAAGAGGATTTTGCTATGAAACTTGAAACTCTCGACCAAAGATTTGACCTTGTCAAGGAAATGATTGACGAAGGCTTTGCATTTCAAGAAAGCGTCGCGGATTTGGAAGACGATAACGATTGGGCTGGCGCAATGGTTACTGTTGAAAATTTAGCGGCGGTTGAGGATATGATTTGCACGGAAGAAATTTTTATGGACACGTTTAACGACATGGGGCACGTCCGGACGAGCAATCGCGACGAGCAGGAAGAATTTATAGGAATTTTTATGTATGAAGGGCTGAATTCTTTTAATGAGGAAGTACTTTTGCCGCGATTGAGGCATACGCTAGAAGTTTTGGAGAATTGGGGCTTTAGAACTGAAGACGGCGTTAAATTTAAGGATAATTTCTGCGAAAAGCTTAACGCACTGATAAAAAAGTACGACGGGCTTTACGATATTTAAATTTAGGAGTTGATAATTTTGTTTAAAGGCAACAGAGTAGTAGTAACGGGTTTAGGGGCGGTTACGCCGATAGGAATTGGCAAAGAAAATTTCTGGAACGCGCTAATTGCTGGGAAAAATGGAATAGGGAAGATAACGCGCTTTGACGTGACGGGATACACGGCTCAAATTGCTGGCGAAGTTCTTGATTTCGATCCCGTGCAATTTATCGACAAAAAAGAGCTTAAACGCATGGACAGATACACGCATTTTGCGTTAGCGGCGACGAAATTGGCGATTGAGGACGCAAAACTTGACGTTAAGACGATTGACGGCGACCGCGCAGGCGTTTTTATCGGTTCTGGGATTGGCGGCATGGAAACTTTGCATAATCAGTACGAAAAATTGTTTACGAAGGGCGCGAGCCGAATTAGTCCGTTTTTTATCCCGATGATGATAGCAAATATGGCGGCTGGCAATGTCGCGATAGCATTTGGCTTGCGCGGGGCGTGTGAATGCATAGTGACGGCTTGCGCGTCGGGCACAAATGCCATTGGCGACGCATTTAGGACGATTGAGCGCGGCGAAGCTGATATAATGTTCGCTGGCGGCAGTGAAGCGGCGATTTCTCCGGCTGGCGTGTCTGGATTTGCGGCGATGAAGGCACTTTGCGCCGACCACAACGACGATCCGGCGCATGCGTCGCGACCGTTTGATAAAAATCGCAGTGGATTTGTCATGGGCGAGGGCGCAGGAATCATTTTGCTGGAGAGTTTGGAGCATGCAAAGGCTCGCGACGCGCACATTTACGCGGAAATTGTCGGCTACGGCAGAAATGACGACGCTTATCACATAACGACGCCCGCGCCAGGCGGAATTACTCAAGGAAAGTGCATGAAATTGGCGATTGAC
>ODAI010873426.1_pt1 | contig 49109 bp, 43 predicted proteins | sample 1539321 | NCBI WGS metagenome assembly ODAI01 (sample SAMN02144231, study PRJEB22623) | gut metagenome | biome: sheep rumen | host: Ovis aries | place: New Zealand
GGGGGGGGGCGGCGGGAGGGGCGGGGGCGGCGGGAGCGGCGGGGGCGGCGGGCTGCTGTGCAGAGGTCTGAGCCGCCGCATAACGGGCGTCTCTGCGGGCACGGCGGCGGCGCACGCCGCGGCGGATCAGCAGGATGATCACGATGATCACGATCACCACGATCAGCCAGCCGGCCCAGTCTCTGGCGATATCCAGAAGCAGCTCTTCCAGACCGTCGATAAAGTTCGCAGTCCCGGTGCGCAGCGCCTGCATCAGCTTCGCGCCGAAGCCGATGGCGGGCTCTTCATCAAGCGAAAGTTTATAGACCTCGCTGAGGTTGAGATAAACGGTGGAATAGCCTACCAGCGAATCGTAATGCCGCAGCGTGCCTGTCAGCTGCTCGATGACGTATTCGGTGTCGGAAATGGCGCTCTCCAGCGTGATGATGTCCTCCATCTCCTCGGCCTTGGACAGCAGCTCCTGCAGACGCTCCAGCTTGGTGCGCTGGGTGGCAAGGCGGGCCTCGGTGTCGTAATACTGCTCGCCTACGTTTTCGGAAGAATCGTTGAAGCGGGTGACCTTGCACACCTCGCCCATCTTGCTGCAAAAGCTCTGGAACTGCTCGGCCGGGACCCGCACCGTAAAGTCGGCGGCGCGATAAGAACCGTAATTGCGCATATTGCGCTCCTGGAAATAGCCCTCCATCTCGGCGACGGTCTGGGCGATCTGCTGCACGGCCAGATCAAACTCGGTGGTCTCCATCTCCAGATTGGCGGTGAAGATCATCTTCACGTTTTCGGGCAGGTTGGCATACAGGTCGGTCTGGACCTTACCCGTGCCGGAATAACCCGGCGAGGGCGGCGATGCGGGCTCCTGCGGCGCAGAGGACATCTGCGGCGCGGTCGCCTCCGCTTCATAAGCGTTGTCGGCGGCCGTTCCGTTGTACATATAGCTGCCCGAGGGCGCGAAATTGCTGCCGCAGGCGCACATCGTCAGCAGAAGTGCCGCCGCCAGCAGGATCGGGATCCATTTTGCCGTAAACCGTTTCATAAAAAAGCCTCCTTAGCGGGAGTTGTTTCCCCTGTGATGTTGTTCAGACCGGAAAGCCAGGGAAAAGTTCCCTCTTTTTTGCACAAAGCCTTTTCGTTATGCCGCAGACCGCCGCTTTTTTCCGACAAAAAGCATCGTCAACGCAGCGGCGGCGGTGATCGCCTCGCTGACGGGCACGGTGAGCCATACGCCGTCCAGTCCCAGCAGCGCCGACAGCACAAAAGCCATGGGAAGCACCACGGCAAAGCCCCGCATCAGCGAGACCGTCTGGGCCGGCAGCGGCCGCTCTGTCGCGGTGAAATACGCACCGAGAACGGTGTTTGCGCCGGCGAAAAGGATGCCGGAAAAATACAGGTGAAGCCCCCGCACCGCCAGCTCCTGCATCACGGGGTCGGCCGCCTTGTTGAAAACCGCAGCCACCGGTCCCGCAAACAGAAGCATCACGGCGTCGATGAGCGCCGTCAGCACCGCCGACGCCCCCAGCGCGTAAGCCAGAAACCGCTCCGCGCCGCCCTTTTCGCCCCGGCCGTAGGCGCCGCTCATCAGCGGCTGAGTTCCCTGGGCCACGCCGTTGTACAGCGACGTGACCACAATGGCGATATTGGCGATGACGCCGTAGGCCGCCACGGCCACGTTGCCCCGCAGCCGCAGCAGCAGCAGATTGAGCACGATCATCACCACGCCCGCCGCGACTTCGGAGATCATGGAGGGCGCGCCAAGCGCCAGGATGCTCCCGAGCAGCTTGGCCGGGACGGGGCCTTTTTTCAAGCGGAAACCGGCTTTTTTCCGGCGGAAGGACAGGATGGCAAGGCCGATCAGCGGGGAAAACACGGTGGCCAGCACCGCGCCGAAAATGCCCATATGCAGGGGAAAAATGAACAAATAATCAAACAGGATGTTGCACAGGCTGCCCGCCAGCACGGCCGCCATGCTCAGCCCCGGCGCGCCGTCGCTGCGGGTAAAGGAGACGAAGATCTGCTGCAGAACAAAGGCGGGCGTGAACAGGAGGATCGTTTTCAAATAAGTATCGGTCATTTCGAAAACGCGGGCGTCGGCCCGAAGCAGAGCCGTGATCTGCCGGGAGCAGAGCGCGCCTGCCAGCATCATCACCGCAGAAATCGCTGCCGCCGTCAGGAGCGTCCCGCGGAAAACGGCCTCGGCCTCCCGATCCTGTCCGCGGGAGCGGGCGATGACGTATTTCGTGCTTCCGCCCACGCCCAGCATCAGTCCCGCGCCGAAGACGAAGTTGCACACGGGCAGCGCCAGATTAAGCGCGACAAGGCCGTCTTCCCCCAGTCCGCGGGCGATGAAAAACGTATCTGTGAGAACGTAGAGCGACACGCCCAGCATCCCCAGCATGTTGAGCGAAGCATAACGGGCAAAGGCGGCAAACGGGCTTTTTTCTTTCATACTTCCTCCGCAATAAAAAAAGCGCCGGACCGCGTCTGCTATGGCCTGACGACGCGAGTTCCAACGCACGCATACCCTACCCGGCGGCAGGGCAGCCGTTTATGATGTTTGATCCTACCACGTTTTTCCCGAAATGTCAACTGCCGCGTTTTGCTTTCGCAAAGCAGCAGGCTACTTCAAAAGCAGAGGAAAGAAGTTGATTTCCCGGGGCGTTTTTCATTGAAAGCGCCTGTTGATTATTATAAAATATAAGAAGAAATTATCTTTATTATTTATCTGAATTCCCTAACTAATTTTTATTTGCCGATCCGGCAGGAGGAACAGGTCATGGAGCATCCGAAAACCATCCGAACCGTTGCGTTAGACGGAAAAAGCCTGACGCTGGAGCAGTTTATCGCCGTGGCGCGCTTCGGCGCCAAGGTCAGCCTTACGGAAGAAGCCAGACAGGCGCTGGCCCGCTCCCGCGCGCTGGCAGACAAAATTTCTTCCGAAAAGCGCGTGGCCTACGGCATCACTACCGGCTTCGGAGATTTCGCCACTGTGGCGGTGTCGGAGGATATGAGCAACCAGCTTTCCACCAATCTGATCCTCAGCCACTGCACCGGCACCGGCGATCCCTACAGCGTCGAGCAGGCCCGGGGCATGATGCTCCTGCGGGCCAACGCCCTGTGCCGCGGCATCAGCGGCGTCCGCCCCGTGCTGGTTGAGATGCTGACTGAGATGCTCAATCGCGGCGTCACCCCCGTCATCCCGCAGAAGGGCTCGCTGGGCGCCTCCGGCGATCTGGCGCCGCTGTCCCATATGGGTCTGGTGCTGCTGGGCCGGGGTCAGGCGTGGTATGAGGGCGAGCTGCTCTCCGGCGCCGAGGCAATGAAAAAGGCCGGCATCCCCGTTTTGGAGACACTGGTCTCGAAGGAAGGTCTTGGCATCACCAACGGCACCTGCGCCATGACCAGTGTGGGCACGCTGCACTATTACGACACGCTGCAGGCCGCCCGCCTGGCCGACGCCGTCAGCGCCATGACGATCACCGCCCTCACCGGTCAGCTCAACGCCTTCCAAGAGCGGATGCACACCGCCCGCGGCCACAAGGGCCAGATCACGGTGGCGAAAAACATCCGGATGCTCACCGAAAACAGCGAGATCCTCGCCCGCTGCCAGGGGGCCAGAGTTCAGGACGCCTACGCCCTGCGCTGCATCCCCCAGGTCCACGGCGCCGTGCGCGACGCGCTGGCCTATGTGCGGGAAAAGATCGAGATCGAGCTCAACGCCGTCACCGACAATCCCCTGATATTCCCCGAGGACGAGGCCGTCATCTCCGGCGGCAACTTCCACGGCGAGCCCATGGCCCTGCCCTTTGACTTCCTGGGCATCGCCTGCGCGGAGCTGGCGTCCATTTCCGAACGCCGCACCGAGCGCATGGTCAACGCCGCTCTCTCCAACGGTCTGACCCCCTTCCTGACCACCAAGGCCGGCGTCAACAACGGCTTTATGATCATTCAGTACACCGCGGCCTCCATGGCCTCGGAGAACAAGGTCTTTGCCCATCCCGCCTGTGTGGACAGCATCCCCTCCTCCGCCAACCAGGAGGACTTCGTATCCATGGGCACCACCGCCGCCCGGAAGGCCGGACTGATCCTGGAGAACACCCGCTCCGTTCTGGCCTACGAGCTGCTGACCGCCTGTCAGGCTGTGGATATCCGCCGCATGGTGGGTCCCTGGGGCGAGGGCCTCTCCCCCGCCGTCAAGGCAGTTTACGACAAGGTCCGCGCCTTGATTCCCTTTATGCAGGAGGACCGCGAGATCCGAATCGATATCGAGCAGATCGAAAAGCTGGTCCGCAGCGAGGAGCTGCAGTCCGCTGCAAAAGCGCTGACCCCCGATTTCGAATAATCGAGGCCAACTAAAACACAACAACAAAACCCCGCCTGAAAAGGCGGGGCTTTAACATATCCAATTATTACCGTCAAACTTTTTTCACCTTGACCATCGCCGGACGAAGAACTTCCCCTTCGTAATAATACCCCTGGCGCAAAGTCTCAGCGATCACTTCTTTTCCGCCGTCGCCTTCCACCATCACCGCATCATGCAAATCCGGATTGAACTCCGTCCCCGCTTCTGACGCAATCGGCTTCAAGCCCAATTCATTCATTGTTTTTTCGAGCGATTTAGCTAATGGCTTCAGTTCGTCATACGCCAAAATCGCCCTACTCACATCATCGAGCAGCGGCAGCAACTTATAAACGGTCGCTAGCCTCGTGGCCTTCTTTTCGTTATCCTTTTGTTGTTCAATCTGTTTTCGGTAATTCTCAAAATCCGCCCGCGTCCGTTGCAAGTCAGCAGTTAACTCTGCTGTTTTTTTATCGTACGCCTCCTTTAGCGCATTCAAATCTTCCATTTTTTCTTCTTTGCTCATATTTTTTCCTCCAACTCTTTAATCTTGTCGTATCACTTCCTCTAGCATCTGGCCAGCGTGCCGCACTAAGCCCATCACCCGCGCATAATTCTGCCTAGTCGGCCCTAGCACTCCAATATAGCTCCGGTCCGAAAATGGCGAACGGAACTTCGAAATAATCAGCGACACCTCCGAATTTTTACCAATCGGGTTTTCTTGGCCAATAAAGATATTCAAAGCCTCGCCCGGCGCCGTTTCCCTCAGCCACGGCTCAAGGTTGTCCAGCAATCTCGCCACCGCCTGCACTTTGCGCGTGTCCATGAACTCCGGCTGCGTAAACAACCGCGTCAATCCAGCCAGATACAACTGCCCGCCGATTGTCGCAAGACCAAGATTACCAGTTAGTTCCACCAAAGCATCCACTGCCACCCGAATCGCCGCATCGGCCCGCGACTGCGACGAGACCCGCACCTCTATCACGTGCGCGCCCTTATCACTGGTCTCCTGTCGCGATTCCGCCTCATTCCCCAAATGATTCACATAATACCGGTATCCGGCATCCGTCGGCACGCGCCCGGCCGAAGTGTGCGGCTGCGCAATCAGCCCCAAGGCCTCCAGCCTCGCCATCTCCGCCCGAATCGTCGCCGGCGACACATCAAAAAGCTTCGCCATCGTCACGCTCCCCACCGGGCTCGCCGTCTCGGCGTATTCTTCCACGATTTGCCAAAGAATTTGCTTTTGACGCTCTGTTATTTCCATGCTTCAATTATACAAAATTAGCGCTCAAAATGCAAGAGTGCCAGAAAAGCGCCTGTGCCAAGCAGGTGACGACCGAAGGGGGCCCAAAATGTTTGCGTTAGTAAGATTTGGGGGAAGAAGGTCAGCGGGACCAGCTCGCATGTGTGTTATAATTGCACTATGGAAGACAAAATCGCTACAATCAAAACTTGGCTGGGCACCGGTTCCATCAACGTCTTCGGTCTCCCCATGTCCGGCAAGGACACCCAGGGCCTAGCTCTTGCGAAAGCCATCGGAGCCAAACTCCTTTCCTCTGGCATTATCATTCGTGCCAAAGAAGCCGAAACTCGCAAATACTACACTAACCACGGCGCCCTCACTCCTACTGATGTTTTTTACGACTGGGTTTTACCGTACTTCTCCCGCCAAGACATCGCTTCCGTCCCGCTCGTCCTTTCGTCCGTTGGCCGCTGGTCTGGAGAAGAAGATAAAGTCATGGAATCTGCTGCCGCCGCCGGACATCCAATCAAAGCCGTTCTCCTCTTGAATATCTCCGAGGCCGATGTCGAGAATCGCTGGGTCGCCGCCAAAACTCTCGGCGATCGTGGCAACCGCCGCGACGACAAAGATCTCGAAACTTTCCACACTCGCCTTGAAGAATTTCGCACCAAAACTCTCCCAGTCATGCAACACTACAAATCCCTCGGCCTTCTCATTAACGTCAACGGCGACCAACCGCGCGACGCCGTCTACGCCGAAATCATCGACAAACTCTATGATTTCGCTATCCGTTCCGGCCAAACAGCTTCTTGAGTCCGCGCCCAATCTCCTTTCTAAACTCCCACACCACATACACCACCCCTAACCCAGCCACTCCTAGCACGGCATAAAGCGCGATAAATGACGATTCCTCCTCAAAAGTTTCCTCCTCGAGCTCATATTTTGCGCCGTTATTCTCCACGATTTTCCGGCACCGCCCCGTCTCCTCATTCAAATAGTAACCCTCCGCACAAACCTTCGCCGCCGCCACCACAATTTTCCGGCACCGCCCAGTTTCTTCGTTCAAATAGTACCCCTCCTTGCAAGTCTTCTCCTCCGCTTCGTCCTTAATTTTCTTGCAGCGCCCCGTCAATGGATTCAAATACTGCCCTTCCGCGCAAACTTTTTCAAGCGGCTCTTCGTCGTCTTCTGCTTTCACGCACTTTCCAGTCAGCTCGTTGATCACTTTTCCCTCTTCACAGGATCGGTATTCTTGTTCCACGTTTTCCTGGCCCGGCGTCACCGCATACGTCACTTGCCAAATCCCCTCTTCCGCCTCTCGCGAAACCAAAGCCCACGCCGCACCTTTTTTCTGTCCGTTATAATATTCCAGCACGTCCACCGTTTCACCGTCTATGTCCACCAATTCTAACACGTTCGAACCCGTCGGGTTTTTCGTCAACTTAAAATCCGTAGCCCACCTCACCGCGTACTCTCCCTTCCCCACCTCCCCATGCAAATCGTAGGTTTTGTTCTTATATCTCAGCACGCACCCATCCATCGTCACCGGCTGAGCACCGCCATTATAAAACTCCACAAACTGCTCCGCCTGCGACTCGGTATAATAACTCAACATTTCCGAAAACACCAATCCCAAACATTGCTTTACCACCACAACTTCGCCCACTTCTTCCTCCACCGGGTTTTTGTCTTCATTTTCTGCCTCCTCTACCTCTGTTGCATAATCATTTTTTCCATCATCATCGGGTTTTTCACTAAGATTTTCCGTGTCGAGCTCTTCATCATCATACTGCGTCACATCCGAATCATCGTCCGAAATTATCGACAAACTTGTCGCATCATACTCCGGCTCATAATCTTTTACGTGTTCAAACTCTCCCGTCGCCAAATTCCGCACTAAAGTTGTCGCATTGCTCGTTTCAAAATACCTCGCACAGTCACCTTTGTTTGTCCAACACACACTATCGACTACCTCTCCATCCACCAGCAACGCTACTGGCCCCGCCTTCAGGGCCAGCGTTGCATTGTAGGTTACGTTAGACAGCTCACTGCCCGGTGATTTGTCGTAACGAAGGACAAGGTTCTCGCCGGACATCAAACTGTTCTCGGGAAACTCCACTAGATCAATGGTCTTCCCGCTTGAATTCGTATAGCGCACAGTTACGCCAGCGAGCGAAATCAAATCGTCGGAGCTCTTGCCAATCTCAATCATCTCTCCGACTTCACTCACCCCGTCGATCTTATACCCCGGGTTAATCGCCCGAATATACAAGCTCGGCAGCGGAGCAAGTTCATTTTCATCTTCGTCCATATTTTCATCATCATTCTCGGCGTCGTCGTCCCCCTCATCGTCGTCTGACGCCCCATCCTCACCCCCAATGTCATTACCTACCTCCTCACCCACCTCACCCTCACCAGGCGAATCATCCACCACCGCCCCCGCATCGGGATCTCCACTGACCGGAGAACCTTCCTCCGCCAACGCCACCCATGGTATCGAAACGGCCATTAAGTTTATGCACACCACCCAGCTAAATAATTTAAAAAGTTTCTTCATGCCCCGCACACTAGCACAGGCCAATTTTAAAATCAAGCCCCCACTTGGGATTTTATGCTATAATTAAAGCATGACCGCTATCGCCCCTGTTATAATCCTCTTACTTTCTGTGCTTATTATTTCATCGCTCCAGCTCGTGCCGGGCACTTTTTCGATTTTCTATCATTACGCTCTTGGTAAAACCACTCGCAAAAAAGCCGACGACCGCAGCCTCAGCTTTATCATCGGCGCCGAAATCTTTGTCGGTGTTATTTGGATTTTAATGCTAATGCTCCTAACTCTTCTCAGCTTCGTAATCGACCTCTGCTCCGCCCCGTTTTTCTGGACTCTAAGTGGAACTCTTTTTGCTGAAGCCATTGCCTTCCTGCTCTTTTACTTTCGCCGCAGCCGCAGCACGACACTTTTTATTTCACGTCGCGTCGCCGCCACACTCCAAGCTCGCGCCAGCAAAGCCGGTTCCCGTTCTGACGCCATTGCGCTCGGCTTTTTTGCCAATCTCCCTGAACTAATTTTCACCTTCCCACTTTATCTTATCTCTGCCATTATCTTTTTAAACACTCCTTCCCTCCCGCGCATTCTAATCACCGGCCTTTTCATCCTCGGCACTATTTTACCGCTTTTTATCATCCGCCTTCTTTTTCGCAGCGGACATAACCTCGCCCACATTACGCGTTTCCGCGCCAAACTTAAACCTTATCTGCGCCTCATCATTTTCTTCGCCTACCTTGTTCTTGCCTTCGCTATTTTAAATCTCGGGGTCACAAATTATGGACGATAGAACTCTTAAATCTCTCCGCAACGAACTTAAAACTCACAGCCGCGCGCTTAACATTCCAGCCGGCGCCGCCGACGCTTTCATTGATGCCTGTCTTACTTCCGTCCAGAAATCCCTTGCGAAAAAAACCACCATCACTTCGTCCGACCTTACGCGTCTAGTCGCTAAAGAACTCAAAAAATACCACGCCGATTTTGCTTATGTTTACGAAAATCGTGATACAATAATATAAATATGGGTGAGAAATTTGACTTTGACTACTTGGTTATTGGCAGTGGTCCAGCTGGTGGCACCATTGCTCGCCTTCTCGCATCAAACAAAAAGCTCCGTGTCGGAATCGTAGAGGGCCGTTCTTTCGGCGGCAGCAATCTTTGCACAAGAGACGTCCCACACCTAGTTGGCCAATCCTTTGCGCATCATTATCACCAGCTCCGCTCCGCGCCCGAAATGCGAAGTCAAACCCTCCACTACAACTTCCCATCCATCGCTTCGCACCAAATCGCCGTATCAACTGTGCTCGGCGCCGGCGATCCCGGCAAGTTCACCGCCTTTGGCATCACCTGTCTTTCTGGCTACGCTCATTTTCTCAACAGCCACACTGTTGCTGTAGGCGATCAACAATTTACTTCTAAAAACTTTATCCTCGCCACCGGCGCCAAAACTTCAACCGGCGGTATCGTCGGACTCGAAAGCGTCAAATGCCTCACTCCCGATACCGTGCCTCGCCTGCGGCGCCAACCCAAGTTCGTTTTCGTTATTGGCGGTGGCCCCACCGGCTGCGAAATCGCCGAATACTTTGCTAAACTCGGCACCAAAGTTATTATTATGGAGCAGGCCTCCGGACTTCTGCCCAAAGAAGACCCCGAAGCCGGTCAAACTCTCCGCGAATACTTCGCTACCGAACTCGGCATCATGGTTATTACCGACGCCAAAGTAGTCGCCCTCGAAAATGACGGCACTGCAAAACGCGTCATCTTCAAATCCGGAGCCGAAGACAAAGTGGTCCGCGTTGATTGCGTTGTGCTAGCTACCGGCTCCGAACCCCGCACCGACTGCGGGCTCGAAAACGCCGGCGTCCGCACCAACAAATCCGGCGGCATTATGACCAACAAATATTTCCAAACCACTACCAAAAATATCTATGCCATCGGCGACTGTCTCGGCGGCAACTACTCGTCCACCGAGCGCGCCGAACACGAAGCTTTTGTACTGGCTGAAAACATTTTCCACAAATCCAAAAGTTTTGCCGATTACAAAGGCTTTATCCGCAGCACCAACACTTGCCCAGCCGTCGCCTGCGTTGGTTCCACCGAGGCCAGGCTCAAGCGTCACCACGCTAAATATAAGACTTCTATCTGCTACCTCAAGGATCTTCCCGCTAGTATTATTTACGGCCTTGATTATGGCTACGTCAAACTGATTGCCAGTCGCCGCTCGCATCATATTTTAGGCGCCTCTATCGTCGCGCCTCACGCCGAGCTCATGGCCGAAGAACTCAGTCTCGCCATTCGTCACCATCTCACCGCCGTTGAGCTCGCCAGCACTCCTCACATCGCCAACTCCTTCAATTACGCTATCAAACTGGCCGCTAAGCAACTTGTCTAAACCATTCAAAACAAAAATCAGCTTAAGTTAGGGGGGTAACTTAAGCTGATTTTTACCCTGAAACACGTTTCAGAACTTGGTGGCGGGGGTTCGATTTGAACGAACGACCTTTTGGTTATGAGCCAAACGAGCTACCAGACTGCTCCACCCCGCGACATTACTGCCAACCTTGGCACACTTAACATTATACACCAATCATCGATTGCTGTCAATACTTTTCCCTAAAGCTTTCCTCAAAACTAAACTAATTACCGTATTCTGCTGCCGAATATTCGCTCTTCACTTCAAGCAATTTTTCGATTTTCACTTCATTTCCATTGCCATTATCAATCGCCTGAATCGCATACGGCAAATAAGCCGAAGCCGATTCTGCCTCCCCGGTCCTCACCTTCACTCTTCGATAAAGGTCGTTAGCTTTGCCAGTAGAATCAATTTCCACCTGCATATCCTTGAGTATCACTACACCGTCCGCACTTCCATTGTTAATTTCTGCTCCCTGCGTCAAACAAGCCTCCTCCACCGTGCATAGTTCAAGCGCAAATTCTGTGCCCGGCTGCCCATACGGAAGTGACACCACAAACATAAACGTGTCGGGGTTGCGCCCGCCGCCATTGCTAAACCCGATCGGATCCGGCAGCTCGATTTTCACAGAACACAAGAACTCACCATCCTGGTCATCCGGACAATATACTACGTACGGCAAATTCTTTTCCAAATTATTCGTCGCCGCCATCTGCTCTGCCGTAATCTCGTTACCGCCATCATTGCTATATGCACCAACGTAGGTCTCACCACTCTCGCTCGCTCCATCTTCTCGGTTTGTCGGGACTAGAAAAACCGTTGCCCGATCAGTTTCCGCCTTGCCATTTCCACCAAGAGACATCTTGGAATTAACTTCACCGAGCGTAAAACTGTTTGCAGTCTGTACTAGTTGTAGCGACAACATCGGCGGTACTGCTAGCTCATCGTCTGTCGGCTGAAATGCCGTCCGCCACGCACCAGAATCTTCCTCGATGAAGTTAGCGTAGTCCAGGCCCATCTCGTCCTGAGCCGAATGCCAACTGAGCTTGACATATTTTATGCTACTAATCAAGCTCTCGTCTTCTAGCGACACATTTATGATTTTTGAGGTATTCGAGGAATCTAAGTCTGCACGATAATCGGACAGCGTCGTTGCCACCATCACGCAGGTATAAGCCTGGCTCATATTATTGGCAGCGCCATGGCTTTCGCTAATTTGCACTTCGCCCGTTTCCGGATCAATCTGCCGCCCCAAAATATTCGCCACCATATCGCAATTCGGATTCTTCATATAATAAATAATGTCATTACAGTTAATAGAACCATCATTCGAAAGCGAACCGGTATACGTATAGCCCTGCTCCAAGCACGCTTGATAATTAAGTACTGCCAACTTTGCGCCCTCTCCTCCCGCCAATGCCGAATCGTACGCCGATCGCGACAAGTCACTATTCGAAGCCCTACCTATTTCCGAAACTACTACTAATGCAAAACTTGAAGCCACAATCACTAAAAGCAACGCCGCGAACGCCACAATGTAGAACGAGGCAACTCCTTTTTTGAATCTGATTTTTTTCATAGCTATTCTCCCAACGCCCTCACGGCGAAACTAAATTTATTAATTGCGCAATAGTTATATGCAAAGTCATATCCGCTCGGCACTTCACACGCACTGTTATGTGATAAAATATTCACTCCGCCGTCCAAAGTTCCAAGTATAAACGCTGCCTGGTAAAACACTGAATTGTTCTCATAATTCACCGCTGGCCGCGACACCGTTAAATCATAAATCGCCAAGTCCGTCGCTCCGTGTGAAGAGATCAAATATTCCGGTTCGCCCTCAAGCATACCATTGCCAATTTCCCTCACATCAATGATGTTTCCCTCAAACGCCGCCGTAGCCGTCGCCTCATCATTTATCGCCTCGTAACCATTCTCCTTTTCGCCAAAAGCCGCCACGCAAATACTTCGATTCTTGTCCAGCACCTTTAACAGCTTAAATGGCACATTATGATTCCCATTCGCGACTTCCTCACCTTCCTGGTAACGAATCCCCTCTGGATAATCGTTTGAGATTAACACCGCCCATCGATTCAAGCTTTTCTCTTCAAATGTTGCATTCTCAAGTTCATAATATCCACTATTCCAAATATACGAGTACGACCCCGTACAATAAACTCCGTACACCGGCGCCTTAAAAATCTTTCCTCCCGAAGTCACTTCCGAAAAGTGCGTCAATGATACAAAGTTATATGCATCATCCACGAGACACTCTTCTTTCTCGGCTTCGTTGTCCGCATACACACTATTGCAAATTCTCGTTAAACTCCGCGCCGACGATTGCCTAGTCGCCGCCGTAAAATCATCGATCAAGCTCGTACCAGCCGTATTTACCTGCGACAAAATATTTCCTCTCCGATAAGAAGCCATCATGCTGCTGATTACGCCCGCCAACGACACCGACAAAAGCCCCACAAAAACAATCGCTATGGACAGTTCAACCAAAGTAAACCCGCTACGCGACACCTTTCTCATACTTAAATTATACCATAACAATTATGAGTTGCAGGCATTTTCTTCACCATCAAGCTCGACTATCAGCACCCCAGAAGCGTCTCTCGCGTTTTTTAATATTCTCACATCTCGCCGACTGCCACTGGTGTTACCATACCCGTTCATGTTCACACAAAAATCTATTTGCTCTGAGCTAAAGCTATCGAGCTTCTCCACGATCAAACTGCTACTCTCCGCAAAAGCTACGTCTGCTCGTCCATCCTCACCATCTAGCTCCTTATTAACTTCTATCACTCCGTCGCTACCTTTAGCCACCAGCGTCGTAATCTTCCCAGACCGCGGGTGTCTGACAATTAAAAGCGACCCTTCAAACGGAACTCCATTTGCCGTTGAGTCAATCACGGCCGCCCACCTCGGCGTATAACTTTCGATCATCCCCGCACGCTCCACGAACGGCTCATCATCAATGTCCTTCTGGATCATAATTGCGTCCATATTGAGCCACTCAATCATGCCCAGAGTGGTCCCGGTGCCGGTAGTGGCATCCTTCCCCACTACATCGTACACAAATATCTTCTGCTGCTCTAAAACCTCTGCCCCTGAAAAATCGTATGACTCTCCAAACGTCACTAATTTACCATAAATTACATAATCTTGGCTTCTCCCACTCCCAATGCTTTGCGGATTTTCCACTTCGGAGTAAACCCTTCTTAAAAACTCAGCAAAATTCTGCGTCGCATCATTGAATCTCTGCTGAGATATCGCAACCGAAGCCATACCAATCACGCTCATTAGCACCAAACCCGAAACCGCAATAAAAAGCGAGACCTCAATAAGCGTAAACCCATCATGCTTATGTTTCATGGTCTCATTATAGCACAGTCTTCGTCCTAAATCTGTATTTTGATGATTTTTGGTACAAAAATGGTCGGGGTACTTGGACTCGAACCAAGGACACTGCGTGTATAAGACGCATGCTCTAACCAACTGAGCTATACCCCGACCACTAAATTATAACACCTTGCTATTTCTTCTTCAAGGTCAAGAAACCGTTACGTGGGTTCTCACAAACAACACGATCTGCCGGCAGGTCACATGGAGTACCTTTCCCGCCATTTGCTTCCTTAGTGAAGAAATAAATCGTCTGCGGCTTGCCACCACGAAGAGTCACCTCAGATTTGTGCAGATAGTACTTTACACCCTTAGCATTAGTATGTTCGTAAGCCATTTGTAGCTCCTCCTTAAGTTAATATATTTCTATCTTATGGCCCCGGAGAAAAAAAGTCAAGTATTTTGTTCAAAAAATCACGCGAAAACCAGCGCCAATCTAAGCACTAGCCAATAAATGAATCTTATTAAGATGGCTATCGCTACCACTACCGTCAACAATATTAACCATCCCGACAGTGACGGCGCCCAAATTGGCGAAGCATAATTCTTACGGTATAGCTCCGTAGACGGCAATTTTGCCACAATTTTATCTGTCAACTCCTCCGACGCCGGATATTTGGCAATCTCTTCCATCATACAGTTAATATAGCCAGACGAATCCCAGCTCCACCCATTCTCATACGCCCGCGCCCGGCAATATTCCCCCGCCGCAGCATAAATGTTCCCGTACGGGTTCGAATCATCTACCTTCATTGCCTCTGCCTCGGCCAGAGCCTTCGTCGCCGCCCGCAAATACTGATGTTCAAGATAAAAAGGGCCCGTCCCAAAAGTCACCCTCTGCACGCCGTTCTCTTCCACCACATTCACCACAATATGCGAAAAAACAAACTCCTTCAAATCTACCAATGCCTTTGCGAGCTCAGCTTCTTCCGCCGCCTCCTCTTCGTCACTTTCGTCATTTGAGATTCTCTCGTCCGCCTCCAGCACTGCATTTCGAAGCTCCGTCATTCTAATATGATCGTGTCTAAGCAATGTCGCATCAATCGGCAACAAAATCACCAGAACAACCAATAGCATCCACGCCTTGACCCGCACCCGCCACTTTCGCTTTCGTACGATCTCTTTAATCTTACCACCCAGATTCGCCATATATTATATATTATATCAAATCACCAACCTTTTTTATAGTATAATTAAGCCATGAACGGGATTAAAACCAAGTTACGACGCCTAACCTACCGACTTAAACACGGCCTCTCTATCGAAAACATCGTGCTCATTATTGCCGTCATCATGTGCCTCACTTGGACCTACCAATCTATCAACTCTATGAGTCGCAACTGGATGTTAACCAGTCGTCTCGCCACAGCAAACCGCGACTTGAGCCTTCTGGAGCTTGAAGTCGAGACTCTGGAACTCGAAAACGCCTATTACGCTTCTGACGAGTATCAAGAACTCCTCGCCAGAAAACACGCCAACAAGCAACTGCCTGGCGAACACCTCGTCTACCTTCCGAAAAATTCCGCCGCCGCTATCAGCAAGCATCTGACCACCCAGGACACCCCAAAACAATCGGAATATTCCAACTTCGACAAATGGATCCGCTTTCTTTTCCCCTAGACTACTAACTATTCTTCCTGAATAACCGCAAGGTGCGCTTCATTAAGCTGCACTTGGTCCACCGTCGAAGGAGAGTTCATCATTAAATCAACTCCATTACCATTCTTCGGAAACGCCACAATATCGCGAATGTTTTCTTCATCCTCCAGCACCATGAATATCCGGTCCAAACCCGGCGCTGCACCAGCATGCGGAGGCGCACCAAACTTAAACGCCGATAGCATCCCACCGAACCTCGTTTCAACATATTCATTATTGTATCCGAGGATATTAAATACTTTATACATAATCTCGGGGTTATAATTTCGCACCGCGCCCGACGCCACTTCATAGCCATTCATCACCATGTCGTACTGGTCAGCTACAATTGCGAGCTTATCTTCAATACTTTCCGCCGACGCAAGCGCTTCCATCCCCCCCTTCGGCATCGAAAACGGATTGTGACCAAAATCCAACTTCTTGTTCTTTTCGTCCCATTCGTAAAACGGAAAATCCACCACCCACGTTAGCGCCACCTCGGAGCTGTCCTTTAGCCCCATATGATCTGCAAAAGCAATCCTCAGCTGTCCGAGCACCTTGTTTACTCTTGCCCGCTCATCTGCGCCAAAGAACACCGCATCGCCTTCTTTTGCACCAGTCTTTTCCCGTACTGCCTTAATCTCCGATTCGCTCATAAACTTCAAGATCGGCGATTTTTCGCCTTCTGCCGTATATAATATGTAAGCCAAACCTCCCGCCCCAAGTTTTCGCGCTTGCTCCGTAAACTCGTCAATTTCGCGTCGCGTCAATGCGGCTCCGCCCTTCACGCAAATAGCCTTTACGCATGGCTGCTTAAACACTTTGAAATCCGTCTTTGAGAACGCGTCCGTTAATTCGACTAACTCCATTTCGTAACGCAAATCCGGCTTGTCTACACCATAAGTCTCCATCGCAAACGCGAATGGCAATCTCGGCACGGTTTCGCCCTCCGGAATATATTTCTTTGCTGCCTCGCTGCGACACACCAACTTCTTCCCCGCAAACTCCGTCACCAACTTTTCATATAGTGGCTGAATTTCTTTTCTTACCACCTCGCCATCGTTCACGAACGCCATCTCAAAGTCTAGCTGATAAAAATCTCCGTATAGCCGATCGGCTCGCGGATCTTCATCCCTAAAGCATGGCGCAATCTGGAAGTACTTCTCCACTCCACCCACCATTAAAAGCTGTTTGAACTGTTGCGGCGCTTGCGGCAACGCATAAAACTTGCCCGGATGCAACCGAGACGGCACCAAGAAGTCCCTCGCTCCCTCCGGTGACGAATTAGCCAAAATCGGCGTCGTAATCTCGGTAAATCCCCGTTCATACATATAATTCCGAATGAATCGATAATACTCGCTCCTTCGCTTCAGTCTTTTCTGCATCGATGGCCGTCTCAAATCAAGATATCGATATTTTAAACGCATTTCTTCAGACGAGGCTACGCCGTCATCGTGCGTATTCACTGGCAACGGCTCACACCGGTTCAACAGCGTCAGCTCTTCTACCACTAATTCAATTTCGCCAGTTGGAATATTTGGATTCACTAGCTCTGGGGCACGTTTCCGCATCTTTCCTACCGCTCTCAACACAAACTCATCCCTTACGCTCTCGGCGAGCTTAAACGCGTCCTCAGTTTCCGGCGTCACGACTAACTGCACCAAACCGCCGCTATCCCTCAAATCTATAAAAATCAATCCACCATGGTCTCGTCGCGAGTTAACCCAACCCGCCACTTCAACTTTTTGGCCCAAAAACTCACTTAGTTTATCAGTTAAAACTCTCATAAAAATATTATACCACATTCCTCGCTCTTGTGCTATAATAATACCAACTAAGGAGTGTTCATGAAGAAAAATAAAGGTTTTAGCACTATCGGCGTCATCGCGACTGTCGCAGTCGTCATTTTCCTCTGCATCGTCAGTTTTATCGTCATTGACGGCAACAACAAAGCCACCGACTACAGCAGCTATAATTTCAATGCCGTCATCGCACCAGATGTGCACAATGGAAACATTGGAGACCACGTCAAGGGCAACCCAGACGCACCAGTCGTTATAGTAGAATATGCTGATTTTCAGTGCCCAGGTTGCGCCTCCCTAAATTCCCGCGTCAACACTGCCATCGAGGAATCTGACGGTAAACTAGCTGTCGTATACCGCAACTACATTCTAAGTTATCACCAAAATGGCACCGCCGCCGCTTCCGCTGCCGAAGCCGCCAACCTCCAAGGTTATTGGAAGCCATATGCTGACCTGCTATTCAAGAATCAAGCCGAATGGGAATACGCTTCTGCCTCCGAACGCACTGAGCTCTTCGATAGGTACTTCATGGAAGTTACAGACGGTAAAGGCGACCTAGACAAGTTCAACTCTGATCTTGCCTCCAAAGAAGTCTCTCAAAAAATCAACTTCGATATGGCTATTGGCAACCGAATTGATGTTGGCGGCACTCCGGCCTTCTATATCGATGGCCAACTCATCGACTGGGGCAACAAAAAAGGTAGCTCCATCAATATCAATGGTGAGACCATAAGTTGGGACGCCGCCACTACTGGCGAACAATTCAAAGACCTCCTTATTCGTATCGTCAAAGCCAAACTCAAGGAGTAGTCAATTCCTTAATAAAATAATCCCCCTCACGGGGACTATTTTATATTTCGATAAATCGCTGCCATTCGGCTGGTGCGATCTTGGCCTTGCGCTCTTGCAAACGCTTTAGCTTTTTGATACGCATTGTATCGAATATTCTCCTTAATGTTTTATCGTTCACGACCGTGCTTCATGACCTTCAATCGACCAGGCCATGACGCCACCCACCTCGCAGGATATTTGGGAATTTAACGAACGATAGTGTCTATTCTATCAAACAAATTTGCACTTTGCAAGCATGAATATTGTCTCAGAAAAACACTTTTGGGCGTCGAGTATGCTATAATAATATTATGAGTGAAAAAGTTATTTCTGACTACAATGGCTACGACTATAAAACCGAATTTTGGGAAAAAACCAATCGCGAATATGAGGACCAGTCCGACCGAATGGCGATCCGCAAATTACTCCCTAAGCGCATGGATAAATTTGCAGACATCGGCGGTGGCTACGGCAGACTGGCCGGCGAATATTTGAAACGCGCCCACAAAATCTATATTTTTGATTATTCCAAAACCGAACTCGCCCAAGCCAAAGAAATCTATGGCGATAAAATCGAGACCAAAGCTGGCGATATTTATAAGCTACCTTTTAAAGACAACGAACTCGATGGCTTGATGATGGTAAGAGTAACGCACCATTTAAGCGATATGCCGAAAGCCATCGCCGAACTCTACCGAGTCCTGAAGCCTGGCGGTGTCGCCGTCATCGAAGTCGCCAACAAGCGTACTCTGCCAAAGATGGCTAGGTACATTACCGGCAAAAGCAAAGTCAATCCTTTTGATAAGAAAGTGGCCAACTATAAAGAAATCAGTAAGGATGGTTTTTACAACTATCATCCAAAGTACGTTGAAGATATCTTCAAAAAAGTTGGCTTCAACCAAGAGCGAGTTTTGTCCGTTTCAAACTTCCGCAGCAAAACTCTAAAGAAAGTATTTAGAACCAATAACCTCGTCAAAATGGAAAACGCCGCGCAGCAAATCCTGGCACCGGTCAGATTCGCCCCGTCCATCTATTACAAATTGAGAAAACCTGAGAAATAGTGTATAATATACGGAGCGGGCTCGTCGTTCAACGGATAGGACATATCCCCTCTAAGGATACAATGCTGGTTCGATTCCAGCCGGGCCTACCATACCGTATTTGCAAACCAAACTCTGCGCTTACCGGCGCAGAGTTTTCATTATAACTTAAATCACGCGCGCCACTTCTTCGAGCGTTGTCAACCCTTTAAGCGCCGCCATCACACCCTTTTGTTCCAACGTCAACATCCCGTGCTTTTTCGCTGTATCCTCAATCGCCTTCACATTGATATCCTCAACATCACCTCGCAAATACTTAGCAATTTCTTCATCTACTACCATCTGTTCCATCAAAACCATTCGCCCGCTATATCCAAACGGTTCACCCGCCGTTGGCACTGGATCGTACAACATAATATTATCTAAATTCACGCCTTCCACGCCAGCCAACACCCCACGAACGTATTTTGCTTCCGCTTCTGTCGCCGGTCGTGACTTTTTCGCATCAGACAATTTACGTACCAACCGCTGCGCCACAATCAGCCGAATCGAACTCGCAAAAATCGGGTTAGTCCCGATTAGGTCAATCATCCTCGAAAATGCCGCCGCTGTGGAGTTTGCATGAAAGCTCGACAATACCAAGTGACCCGTAATCGAAGCTTGAATCGCCGTCTTCGCCGTGTCGGCATCACGAATCTCCCCCACCATCACCACATCCGGGTCCAGCCTTAGCACCGAGCGCAAACCCTCCGCAAACGATCCTCCGTTGTTGGTGTTAATCGGTATCTGCGATATACCCGTAATACTGTATTCAATCGGATCCTCCAGCGTAATAATCTTACGATCCGTCGTATTAAGCGCATTCAACATTGAATATAGCGTCGTCGATTTACCAGATCCCGTCGGGCCCACCATCAGCACCAAACCTCGCGGATGCGAAATCACATCGTTAATTTCCGCTCGTTCATCGTCGGACAGCCCCAATAAATCTAAGTTCAAAAGTGCCTCATCAAAGTTAAAGAGCCTTAGCACCGCATCTTGCCCATACATCGTTGGGATCGTCTCCACGCGAATATTCAATGTGTGCGTCGCGCCATCTTGCGTCACTTCCTTCTGCATGTGCCCGGACTGTGGTTTACTCGACGCCGTTGAAACATTCGACCTAGACGACAGCTCGCCCATTAAAATCCGATACTTGTCTCTATCAATATCCGCCACCGGATGCAACAATCCATCAACGCGCATCCTAATCCGTATTTCCCCCTTCATATTTTCAATGTGGATATCGCTCGCCCCCAGCTTATCCGCCTGATCAATCAAGAAATCGAACACTTTATCCGTCGATACTCGCGCCAACGTCTGCGACACACTGGCAATCGTCTCCGAATCGCCGGCTCCGCCAATCTTAATATCGTCATAATGCACTTCCTTCGGCGGATCATATCTTAACATCAAAATCTTATATGCCGACAACGATATCAAGAAAAAATCCACCTTTTCACCATCGTCAGAATATTGCTGCCGCATCCTCTCAATCAAACTCCCCGGTGTCTGGCTCGTCACCATAAACTGAAAATGGTCTTCGCCACCGCCCTTATGCAACGGCAAAATATAATTCTTGTGCATTTCCTCAATGCTAAGTAGCCCCTCAGTCAGTGGCACCGAATCCTCAAACGCCCTCGCGTCTAGATATGGAAGTCCTAAAATTCGCGCTCGCCCTTCAGTCGCTCTTTCCTCGTTTTCTCTTCGCTTGTTCTGTATTTCTCTTTCGTCCATACGGATATTATATAACCATAAATTTTTTATGTCCAGACAAAGAAGCCCCGCCCCACTCAAAACATTACCATTTTTATTTTAGATCTCGTTATGCTATAATACTCTCATGGCAAGAAAATTTACTATGAAACCGGTTGCGAAGCAAAACCGCAACAACAATCACAAGCACAGCGACAAGCGCAAGCATCCACGACTCAAAAACGGTCGCTAAAAATCAAGCCCTCTCGGGCTTATTTTTTAGTTAATCAGTTTCATCCGGTAGAGCGGTCTTAATGCCTATCTCGCCAACCCCGCCGTTCACCTCTAACCTATTTTCACCATTACCTATAGTCGAGCCACTCGCCACGCTAGAACCATTGAACTTCACTTCGCCGATGCCCTTTTCTACCTTAATCGCATATTCCGATTCTGGCAAAAGTAAATCCAACTTTACCGCCCCAACCCCGGCATCAATTTTGTTGTCACCGATAATCGCCGCACGAATACTAGTCTCCCCCACGCCGAGATCTATCTCAGCGTTATTTATCTTGCCACCCTCAATCACAAGCCTGCCGGCCCCAGTGCTAACCTTCGCTTTGCGATCTACGCCAATATTCTTAATTATAGTTTCACCCGCACCGAGCGTTAGTTCTAGTTCGTGCGTATTTATTTCCTCAATCTCAATCTTGCCACCTCCGCTGCCAATTCCTACCGCATCAAACTCCGCCCCTCTCGGCAAAGTTACAACAATTTTCCTATCATTATGCCAGATGAACCAACCACCCCTCCTCTTGTCTTTAATCACTATCTTGTTGTCTGTTTTAGTTACCTCAAAATCTTTGTCTTCTGTCTCCACCAAAAACTCTTCGCCCACCTTCACCTCTACATTAGTATATCCAAGCTCTAAATTTAGACATCTCGCGTAACTCTCACAGTTAATTGTCTCTACGCTTCCACCACTCACCACGCCAACCGCCGTTAAAATGCCAAATCCCGCTGCCACAATTCCAGAAATAATCGAGAACGCCAGCAGGCACGCTAGCCCAAAAGCGCAATATTTAATAACTTTTTGCACGCTCGTCATTTTACTTCAATGCCTCCGAACATCGCAGTACCATTAACATATACTGTTGGACTGCCGTCCTTCGCGTCATCGTGTTTGCTCTTCACTCCGCCAAACAACGCAGTAGATTTAACTTTCACGTTCACACTACTCGGCACTATAATATCAATGCCGCCAAATATCGCACTTGCCTCAATCACTACGTCTTCTTTAATCACGGCCTTACTAAGATCCAGTTTCAAACCGCCAAACACCGCCGTCGCTTTTTTACCAGTAAATTTTTCACCTTTCATGTCGATGTTTTGCCCAGAGAAAATCGCGGCCACTTCTTCGTCGCCGATTTTACCAGTCAACCCCTTGATTTCATCGCTAATTTTCTTGTTAAAAATATTCTTAAAAATCATCCCGAGACCGATCAACACTACGATGCCTGGCGCCAATAACTTCCATAATAGTTCAAAGTCAATCACATTTTGGCAAGCTAGTAACAAAAACCCACCTACAATCACACCTATCAGATTTCCCCACCGCTCTCCTTTTTCGGTAAACAACCCGATCGCGCACGGCACGATAATAAATAATGTCCACCACCCGTCAAAGAAAATATCAATATTAAATAACCCAGTTGCGTTGCCGCCAAGCAGCACGCCCACAATGACTAATACAATCCCCCAAATGATACCTTTCATTTTGATCTCCTTTACTGAACGCAATACATAACGAAAAGGACAAGATTCGCATCAAGCCCAAGCGAGATCCGAAGCTCATTTTTGAAGTGCATTGCAAAATGCATGGCGGAAGGGACAAGATTCGAACTTGCGGTACTTTCGTACGCTGGTTTTCAAGACCAGTGCCATCAACCACTCGGCCACCCTTCCACCGATTATTATACCATATTATTCCGCGTTCGTGTAGACGTTCGTCACGTCGTCAAGATCATCGACTGCCGTAAGCAGCTTCTCCAACTTCTCAGCGTTCTCGCCTTCTACTGGCACATACGAAGTCGGAACATACTGGAGCTCCGCACTCGTCACCGTCATCCCCGCATCGGCCAACGCCTGCCTCACTTTCATAAGATCCGAAGCTACCGTATAAATCAATGTCCCATCGTCCTCGTCAGACACATCCTCGGCCCCAGCATCAAGCGCAGCCATCATTGCGTCATCGCCTTTTTCCGAAATCTCAATCACACCCTTCCGGCCAAACTGGAACATCACGCTACCCGGCTCTGCCATCCGGCCGCCGTTTTTATCTAGCGCATGTCTCACCTCCGGCATCGTCCGGTTTTTATTATCCGTCGCAACTTCGATTATAATCCCTACACCACCAGGGCCATACGCTTCATAAACTTCTTCTGTCAAAGCTGCCGCCGACTTGTCGGCCACTCGCGCAATCGCCCGCTCAATGTTCGCCTTCGGCATATTCGCCAGCCGCGCCTTCTCAAGCACCATCGCCAGCGACGGGTTCATCGCCGGATCCGTCCCCGCTCGCGCCGCAATCGCAATCTGATTCCCAATCTTCGTAAAAAGCGCGCCTCTTTTGGCGTCCACTACGGCCTTCTGCCGCTTAGTCGTCGCCCATTTACTGTGTCCTGACATAAAATTACTCCAAAAAATTATTTACTTACCTTAATTTTACCACTTTTCGCATCAAAAGTAAAATCGCCCGTCTTGGCTTTCCGCTTTCTTTCCCTCACCCAAACAATCCCGCCCACCGCCAAAATCACCAAATACAATGCGAACACCCCCGACTGATAGGCCTCAATTTTCACCAAAAATTGCACCCACTCTCCAAACGTCTCCACCACCAAGATATGAAATGCCAAAATCGTCCGCGCCACCCATGCGACCGCCACTTCAACTAACGGCACCCCCGCCACCACCCCAGCCAAAAACGTCACCCCCATCGCCAGCGACAATGTTGGTAAAATCAATAGATTTGCCACCACCGAAATCAGCGACACCTGCCCATAAAAATACAGTATTATTGGCAACGTCATCACCGTCGCACTTATCGTCGTCAGCACCATGCCGCCCACGAACCCCGGCTTCTTCTCACCGTAGAAAAACTCTGCCAATTTCGGCATCGCTATCGTAATTCCCGCATACGACGCAAACGACAATAGCCACCCTAGATTAATCACGAACATCGGATTCATCAGCAACGTCCCCGCCGCCACCATCAAGATCATCCGCCACGGCTTAATCTTTCGCCCCACATACCAGCCAATTAACGTCAAGAGTGCCATAATCCCCGCTCTCAAAATCGACGGCGTCCAGCCCACCAGCGCCATGAAAATCACAATGAACATCCCAGAAAACAGCAGCCCCGCAAATCGTGACAACCGCCCAAACACCTTCCGCGCTATTCCCACCAAAATCGCTAGGTGCGCGCCACTCGCCACCACGATATGAGTTAGCCCCACCGTCCTTAAACTCTCCTCCAACTCACTCGGCAATCCAGATTTCATCCCCATGAGATATGACAAGCCAAGCTTCGCCTCCGTTCCGCCAACCGTCCTCACGATTCTTTCTGCAAACCAATCTCGCACTGCCAAAATCCACGGCTGCGGGTCCGGTCGCGCCCACCACACGATCCGCGGCTTATACATATACCCAGCATAAGTGCCAAACCCTTCCGCCATCTTGCCCGCCAATGTCACTTTGTCACCTCGCCCTAACTGTTCATTTCTAGCCACCGTCACATACAGGCTGCCCTGCACCGCATGGCAAACCGCATCCGCTGAAGTTTCACCGCAACCCTCACCAAATTTCAGATCAGCAAGTTTCATTTTCGTCTCCGAGCCATCAGTTTCCGCATCGCCATCGACTTCTCCCGTCACTACCACGCTAGATCCGTATAATCGCCGAACGTAATCCTCGCCAGTAAGTTCTACCGCCACCCGCGCAAAACTCAACCAAAAACCCGCTGATAATGCTAAAACGCCGCATATTAACAGGGGTCGCAACAGGCAAATCATAAACAAAAACCCGCTGAGCACAACAAACCATCCTGAAGCAAAAAATTTTACCCGAAATATGATGCCCGCAATCGTTCCGGCCACCACTCCAACACACAGCCACACCACAAACCACGATTGATGAATTTCCCGCGTCCAAAAATCCCGTCGGCCAAGTCGCTTTAGCTTCGCAGTTACTGACTTCCACGCTTCTCGCATGCCGCCACCCTACCACACCAAAAAATTATTTTCAATCCCCCACCCGCCAACGCACCAAAAAAGGCCTACCAAGCCACCAGGCCTATGGTTTATTCTTTCCCCGCTTCATGGTATAATAAGCCCGCATGCACCCGTAGCTCAGCTGGATAGAGCGTCAGGTTCCGGACCTGAAGGTCGCACGTTCAAATCGTGTCGGGTGTGCCAAGTTAAACAACAAAGTCCACTCTCAACCTTTTGATTCTGCATACTGCCAATTCAGACCATTGCTAAACTAACCGCACTGCCTAGGCCCCCATAAAACCTCATATCTCATATTCCATTACCTCCCCGTTCTTCAGCCGCGGATTCAGAAAATCAGTATTTTCATCATAACCCACAATATTGAAATGGAGAGCTCTAAGCAACGCTCCGTGTGCTACTACCAGCACGCGCGCAGCATCAGGATTTTCCTTTTTTACCAACTCCAAAAACCTACGCGCACGCTTAAGCACCGCGCTCATTGACTCTACACTACGCCCGCCATAATCTAGCTTTAAATCAAATATATCTATTCCGCCAGTTATAGCGTCCCAAGTTTCCCCCACTAGCCCTTCAAAGTCTCCAAAACATCTTTCAACTAGCAACCTGTTGTATATAATCGGACACTTATCGCCCACTATAATTTCCGCTGTTTTCTTTGCCCGCCTTAAAGGCGAAGCGTAACAAATATCAAATTGCATCCCGGCCAGCTTATCACGCGCCTCTTCTGCCTGCAAAATACCAGTCGCATTCAGCGGAATATCCACCGACCCCTGCGCCCGGTGTTCCAGATTCCAATCCGTCTGCCCGTGTCTTACTACAAAAAGTTTCATCTTGCAGCCCTGCTTTTCTCGTTTACTAACTACAAATCACTGACGCGTAGCTTTGGCATCGATACGTTGTCAGTCGCGGCGCCATCAAACGCTTTTTTAGCATCACTTTTCTTCTGTGCAGACTTTACTATTTTTGCCACATCGCCCAAATATTGTTTGCCGGACGCACCTGGTTTAGTCAGAATAACCGTCTGGAAATAATACAAGTCGGCTTCAGATATTGCATACATCATGCCAGCCTCCTCCATATCCCCAAAATCAAAACACAAGAATTTCACTCCATCAACCGTTTCGACGCTCGAAGTCGCGGTGGCACCGTCATTTCCTTCGCTTAAGTAATCCGCCAAATCACTCATATTATCCTCCACTTGCGCGAAAGTCGCAGACTCGTCATAAAAAGTAACTGCCATATACTCATCCACGTTTGACGAAGTCGCTAGCGCTTCCTCGCCGCCATATGAGTCCGTAACTTCGTAGTCATATCCGTTTGGGACCACAAACTCATACCCAGCATACAAAACCTTAGTACTAGACGGCACTACGTCGATCGTACCGCTACTATTATTAGAATTGTTGGCCACAATTTGACTGTCATTCTGGCCTTTATTACCACCCGCTACAGCCAATGAGATTCCTATTATGCCAACCACAAAACCGATAACACCTACCGTCGCCATAATAATTATCTTACCATCCGTCTTTTTCTTGGGCTCTTCGGCCGACGCCATAACTGACGCTGAAGAACTAGCCGGCGGCGTCATAACTGGCATCGAGAGACCAGCCGGTAATTCCGTAGTCGACGCCGAAGAATTGACTGGCATACCGCAATTTGCGCAAAACGCTGCGCCCTCTACAATTTCTTGCCCACACTTTCCACATTGTTTCATTCTTTACTCCTTTCAAATTATTGTTCGACGTGAACCAAATTTAACCTATGCAAATCACCCTGCGTATCGTGCAAAATAAATCCAGCATAATAATCATCTGTGCTTTGAAACTCGCCATTATAGATATCCCCAAAGTCATAATCTAGCCCCACCAACCTTATCTTATACTTATCACCGTCCTCTATATTAGCTTCCGTACCGTACAATACACCATGACTTTCCAGATTGTAATCTAATTCGCCAGCTTCATTATATAATTTATATGTTCCGACCATAAAATCGATAAACTTAATTTTATCAGGCGCAAAACTCATTTTACTAGCCAAATCCGTATCTGAGCTCACCCTAATATCTTTTATCTGCGCTTCATCACTACCTTTTGGCACTCTTACATACATTTCGTAGCTCTTTGGTGAAAAGCCTAGCAAAGAATCATCATTGTAATACAACACCCCAAACGTTACGTAGTCCGCATACTCCTCTGTTCTTTCTTTCTCTATCATCGCCGACCAACCATATTCAGTCCCCTCTTCTCCAGTCACTTCAATCACAAATTGCAAATTATTAGATGTCGCTCTTAATTTATTTCCTGCTAGCTCAACTTCCGAACTTCTGTACACCGGCATAAATTTGTTGTCGCCTAGTTTTCTAAAAATAATGATTTCACCGCTTTGGTAGTTATCTCTCAACTCATCCGTCAATTCGATCTCAATTTTCCCATCTACCTTCTCCTCGTTCAAATCCTTGTAGACAGACCTCGACACCATTCGATCACCGGTTACAAAATTCTTATATTTTGTCAGAAATTCATAATAACCTTCCGAGAACGCCACGTCCTTATAACTAGCCAACATCCTTTCCGCTTCCACCTTGTTAAAATTCAAGAAATAAACCGACAGCCCATTGGTGTTATTCATATTGCTTTTGCTATATAGGACCATGTCGTTAAAATTATTTCTAATTTCATTAACTTTATCACCATATTTACCCTGCAAACTTCCGCAAAGATCCATTAGGTCTACTAGATCGTATGACTGACTGTCTCTGCCAGTATAGCCATAGACTCTGTCTCGCGTCATCAAACGCGAATATTGCGAAAAAGTCTGCGCGTTAATTTCTTCTTTAACATTTGAGAACAGCTCATCCACCGAGCCGACTAGTTTATCTACTCTTTTAAGGTCAATCAAAGACAAAGAGGTATCTACGTTGTAATCATAGTCCTCGTAGTAGGCAATATAGTTGTCGATAATACTTCGCCCCAACTCCTCGGTGCTTTTAGCTTTCCTTTCTTTTCCTAAATCATCCAGAAAACCGTAATCCCATCCGTCTCCCGGCTCCACTTCTTCTGAAGCAACCATGTAATCACTATACGGGCTGAGCGCTTTTGCGACCTCAACGCTCCCCATCAAACAAGCGTCAAATCCGATCATGTCAAACTTTTTTCCGGCAACTACCAATTTAGTTCCGGCTAAAGCCTTAGCTAATGTAGGCAACTTCATCGGTACGCCAGAAATTGAATTTTCGTCAACCCCATAACCAAAAATCGGTCCGCCACCATGATCCCAGAACACTAAATCATACAAATCCGCCGGATAGTTCTCATACGCATAATCTACAAAATCTATTATGTTTTGAGGATCTGTCATCAAGTGTTTGTCATAGGTTTGCACTTTGTGCAGATCGCCATCCACTATTTCAAAAATGGCATTTTCCTCCGCGCTAATTTCACTTAGCGCCCACCTTCTAGTCCCACCAGTATAAACTAGTACCCTAGTGTGCTCCGAATCGAAGTTTGCATCTCTCATCTCCATAATATCTAAGCTCGCCGCCGCTGCTTCCGACTCCAAGTTTGAGCCTATCATATAAACCATAATCGTACGGTCCTGGATCTTGCTGCTCAAAGTTACAGCGAGCACTACCGCAATTGCCGCCAGCACGCCAACCATTAGTCCCGATAAAATCCAAGCTCTTTTTTTAGAGTTCTTTGACCGCGCTGACAACGTAGCCGAAGGCTGCTCGGTCGGCTGTGCCACCGGTTGTCCTACTGGTCGCGCCACAGGCTGCGCTGCGGATTGCGCCGCAATCTTGGCCCCGCAATTTGTACAAAAACTCTGGCCAGGCTGCAAAGCTTTCCCACAATGTATGCAAAACTTAGGTTGACTATCCATCTACCTACATTATAGCACAGGCGAATTAACTATTTTACTTTTTAAGTTCTTAATCAAACGGCTCTACGACACCCGCCGGCTTTTTTATGTTTTTGAACAACGCCAACCACTTTTGCAATCACTGCCATCAACGTCACTACAACTAGAACCATAAACCAGATCGGACAAATAACCACCACCTTCTCCTCAGTAGAGATCGCGTAGTTATAATAAATCGACTGCGATATCTTCACAATCCCAAGCATCGGCAAACCATTAATCTCTCGTGTAACGAACTTCGTAGTCTCCGGCATGACGATCTCCGAATATTTGCCGTCGTCAAACTCCGTCGGCAAAACCGTTTCACCAGTCAACAAATTCGAAGCTGCAATCGTCACCTCCGCAACCTCGTGCGTGTTCCCAGTGTTCTCAATCATCGCCTCCACCTTCACCGGCACGGTCGCCGCAAACCCAGGTATATTATTCTCCAGCACTCTACCACCATGGACGGTTTCACCCTCCACATTCGCATAAATCACACTTGCAATCTCCTTTACATTCCGAATCGTCGTACCGCTCTGCGTCCTGCTTTTTTCATCGTCCACTCCCACTACAATCGCCGCGTATTGTCCGCCCGCCGCCACGTTCTCCGGCACTTGAATCTCAAGCTCAACCTCTGCCGTCTCATTCGGCGCAAGTGTGCCAGTAGGATTTAAAATCGTCACCCAATCCACTAATTGCGTCCGTCCGGTCATCGTCGTCACGTCTACGTCATACTCTCCAGACAGCACGTTATACGGCACCACATATGCCTTGTAACTAAACTCGCCCGCCGAATTAACCGAATTCACCACCGTAATCGAGGTCAAAAAAACTTCACCCGGCTGAAGCTTAATCATCTGGTTCATCGGCGTCACCGAAAAAGTATTATCACGCTCCATATCACTCCACTATTACACCAATCATTATATCACGCTCTTACGAGCCTGGCCAAAGACAACGCACCGACAGGCCATATGGCATAATTATGGAAGAATCATCAGCATTCTCTCCATCGAAATAGTATGCGGAAGCGCCAGACACCGCAGTCCGAGTCCAATAGGCGGCTCGAAAGGCAGAATAAAGCACCGCCCAAACAAACGAGCCTGTATAGACCCTAGTATACATGCCAGCTCTAACCAAATTGTAGGGGTAATCTGTCGCCGTTACGTTTGCCAAAATACCGTACTGCGCTTTAGATGGCAATCCCCAACCTTTCGGGCAAATGTCACCTGGCGCATTGTCACCGTGACTACTACCATACGTTCCCGTTCCAGCCGTCGCCGCATACCAGTTATAGTAATTACCATATCCATACCATTGCGCCCTTTCGCCGTATAAGATCAAAGTATCTGTTTGATCAGTCGACACTAAAGGCTTCCCCAGTTCATTAACCCCACCAACATTAGTATTATTGGTATTTATGAATGCCTGATTAACACAATCAGCATTCTGCGTATCGCACCACACATCTTTAGATAACCCCAAGCTCGAAATCGCCGGATTGTGCGTGTTACCAGAATTCAGAACCGCTGACCCGCCAAGTCGCAGGTTTTCTAGCATCCAACAGTTACCATCGCCCGCCCTACCAACCGCATAAGTGTTCCCGTCCCTTGCATCCGTCAAAGCTGTGATCCCACCAACAGTCAGGCTGGAACAAACAAAATCCTGCATACTACCAGTAGACTGCACCCACACCGCGTAGAGAGTCACGTTGCCATTGGCATCGTAAGAGAAGTCCGACTCATCCACTGTTTCATTTGGCCCATAAATCGTCGCGCCATTAGTTGGTGTAGCCGAGCTACTTGTCGACCACCCCACAAAACCGTATCCACTCTTATAGAAATTTGGTGCAATCAGATCCGCTGTACCACCACTACCAGACCTACCAAACCTACTTGCTACATGGCTCATATCCCCCGCCGTCGCACCGTTCCCGTCGTACACTACCGCATGTCCGTCGTAAGTGTAAACCGGTATCGTCATGCCAAGAAAGCTATCCGCCCCATTCATATTATTCAGCGTATAAATCCAATCATCCACGCCGTTCTGGTCTACGAAAACGTCGGGGTTACTTGGGTTAAGCGGTACCAACCACGCTCCCTTATAGCCAATCGGCTCCTTATATTCACCATCCGTCACCATCCAATGACAGCTTGCGTATTCTCCACCCCCCGCATCCGCCTCGCACACCTTACGAAACACCACTGTATTCGTAGTACTACCATCGGCAAAGGTTGCCCCACTCCCCGGATAAGCCTGATAAACCGCCGTAATGCCATTCGTAGACACATAATCTACACTTGCCGGATGCACTAGGAGATATTTCACTCGTCCCACATAAGTATCCGCCACTTGGTTCGTCGCTACAAAAGCTGCATAAGTCGTCTCGATATTAGAGCCTAGCACCTGGTCGGTCGCAGAGGACCCCGTCGCGGCATGATACGCAGCGACCTTTGTATAACTACTTGGCACTGCGTGGTAACTAGAAAAGCTATTTAGAATCGTCAAATTCTCCGGTTGATAAGTCACATCAGATGCACCACCGCCAGGATTATCCACTTTCGTCAACTTCATCGCCCAGTTACTTGTGTCTCCACTCGTGGCTGTGCCCGTCGCGATTACTTCGCTTGTGTTTACACCAACTAAATTAGTTCCACCCTCTACATCGCCAGTATAACCCACCGCATACAAAGCAAAACCTTCATAGTCATTGCACAACACTTTTAGGTTCGTCGTACCGATATCCTGCACATAAGCCCCCGGCATCGTCGTCGCAGTGTGTTCCTCTCCAACTTCAATCGAACCGGTCAGCGAGCACATGGGCGGAACAATCACCGACACCTGGTCTATCACCTGATCCGCCGTTACCTTAGTGGAAATTAGCAACCCACCAACAAATAGTGTCGCCACCAACAACAAACAAACCGCCACCCCACTAGCATCTAAACGCACATCTAACTTCTGACGTAACATCATTATAATTATACATTATTTTTAAGATTTTCATAACCTTTTTCAAACAAGATTCGTGCCAATCAACCCGGACGCCACGCTTACGGTCTTTATTTTTATTCGATTATGTGTTAAAATGTAACGGTAATTACCATGTGCCCATAGCTCAGTTGGATAGAGCGTTTGGCTTCGAACCAAAAGGCCGGGGGTTCGAATCCCTCTGGGCATACCAAAAAACATGTTATAATTACCCCGTGTGGTACCGTAGCTCAGATGGTTAGAGCGTGGGACTCATAAGCCCAAGGTCACTGGTTCGATCCCAGTCGGTACTACCAAGCCAAACTAGAAAAATCAGCCGTAAGGCCTTTTTTCATGCTATAATAACCATATGAAAACGAAATCTGGCTTTACTATTCTCGAATTAATCATCGTCGCACTCTTTGCATCGCTCCTCTTCATCCTGTTTTTCATTCAAAAATCCAACCTCGACGCTTTCGATCGCGACGAGCAACGCAAAACTGCCATTAACGCCATGTACTACGCTCTCGAAGAAAGTTTCTTCAAAAACCACGGCTATTATCCTAGTGAAATCAGCGAAGAAAATATCACGGTCATCGACCCAGCCCTTTGGACCGATCCTTCCGGCTTTAATCTAGGCGACCCCATGAGCTCTTATTCCTATGAGCCTGCCAATTGCGACACCAACAATCACTGCAAACAATACATCCTAAAAGCCACTCTCGAAAAAGAAGACGCCTACATCAAACAAAGTCGCAATAAAAACGATTAATCTTCCTTCTTTAGCTTCGATTCAGTAATTAATTTTGAGACCGCTTTAAGCTCAGACGGTGAAATGTCCGAATATGGGAAGGTGTATGTTGTCTCATCCCCTATCGTAGACAAACGAAACGTACCGTAGCGAAAAACTTTCTGCATCAATCCGCTTTGGTGGAAGCTGGCATCTTCAATCGATTGCAGGTCAATCATGTTTACCGAAGTTGCCAACGGTGATTTCATCACCATCTGAATGGCCCGCTTATTCGTTATAAATAGCCGATTTCCTCTATATACAATCAACGCCACTAGCCCCATTAACATTGCCGCTACAATTAAACAGGTCAGTATTACATACATAAAATTCCGGCCCATTTCGTCTAATGTTTTCTGTCCAAGCAACACCAATAGAAACGCCAATAAAATCACCACAAGACCAGTCGCTACCCCTCCAAAAATTGCCATCAAGCAAAGCCTGGAGCGCTTAAACGAAAACTCAACATATTCATCATCTTCCAGCTTCAAAAACGGAAAGTCTTTCCTACTTCTTGCGTGCCGAATTTTTGTTAGGCCCTCGTCCATATCAAACTCCTTTTTTTTAATTATACCTTATTTTTCTCATTTTGTAAACCCTGGGACCCTGAGTCATTCTCTTGTAAATGTTTCCGTCCTTTCTCCGTCACCACACGACCCTTTGGCGTTCTCGCAATTAGCCCAAGTTGCATCAAATATGGTTCATAAAAATCTTCTATCGTCGTGGCCTCATCACCGGTTAAAGCCGCGATCGTGCTAAGCCCCACCGGCCGCTCTCCGTAATTCTCCCACATCAACCGCAGCATGTTCCTGTCTGCCGGATCCAATCCAAGATAGTCAATTTCCATTAACGAAAGAGCGTCCTTCGCCACTCTCATATCAACGATCCCATCTCCATTCACATCTGCATAATCTCGCACCCGCTTAAAAATCCGGTTAGCAATCCTTGGTGTCAGCCGAGACCTCGTCGCAATCAGCCCGCAAGCGTCCGCACGAATCTCTGTCCCAAGAATCCCCGCTGTTCGTTTAATAATCTGCTCGATCTCCGGCTCTTTGTAATACTCCAATCGATGGATAATCCCAAATCTATCCCGAAGCGGTCCCGCTAGCGACCCAGTACGCGTCGTCGCGCCAATCACCGTGAAGTGCGGCAAATCTAGCCGCACCGACCTTGCCGCCGGCCCTTTGCCAATCACAATATCCAATTTATAGTCTTCCATTGCCGAATACAGCACCTCCTCCACCGCTCGCCGCAATCGATGAATCTCGTCTATAAACAACACGTCACCGTCTTTCAAATTCGTCAGAATAGACGCCAAATCACCCGCCCGCTCAATCGCCGGCCCCGAAGTCACCCTGAGAGACGTGCCTAGCTCGTGCGCAATCACTCCCGCCATCGTCGTTTTTCCCAACCCAGGCGGACCATATAATAATACGTGATCCAAAGTCGAGCCATCACCTCGCTTCTTCACCGCCTCAATCGCCAGCCTCAAATTATTTTTCAGATGTTCCTGTCCAATATACTCAGCGAAACTCGTCGGACGAAGCGTCACTTCAATTCGCTCTTCCTCCACATCTCGCGCCGCCGTAGGCTCAACTAGACGCTCAATCGCCATTACCAACCCCCTCCGCCGCCGCCCCCTCCGCCGCCGCCAGAAAATCCGCCGCCACCGCCACCGGAGCCAGACGAGCTAGACATCACCGAACTCGACGCGTAACTTGACGCCAATGTCGCCGCGAAAAACATATCCTGCACTCTCACTCCACTTTGGTACCAATCCGGTTCCGTCACATCGTCCAGCTTGTAATATTTCTCCAGTTCATGCATCCACGAATCTTCTAGACCCAGCACCGCCGCATATGGCAATAACTTCTCATATAACTTCACAATCCCCTCATTAGAAGTATCCGCCCCCTTCACACTCTGCAACATCTTAAGCCTATCTGTCTCCGCCATCTCAATATATAATTTTACGCCATCCATATAACGCGCTGCTGTGAGGCCCGCCTCAGTTCTAATCTTATACTTATGCGTCTTAGAATAGAGTATCGTCCAAACCGTTACAGCCGCAGCGGCCTCCGCTAAGCATACTGGCATAAACAACTCCCGCCCAACGGGATACCCGTGCAACATCCCTAACGTCTCCACTATTTCAATCGCACCGGCCGCCAACGGCACACCAAACGACAAAACCAGTATCACCACTGCAAACACCGTTGCAGCCCCACTAGTGCCGCTACCGGCCGTGTAGTTCTTTTCCACCAACCCATCCGCTTTCATTTTAGTCGTCAGATCACTATAGTATTGTTTCCCGAGCACTATCAACGACGTGGTGGCCCTTCGCGATTTAATCTCTACGACGTCCCCAACCGCCGGCGCCGTTCCACCATTCATGATCTTCAGCAGCGTCATTCCCTCATCACTCACCCCATCTAGGCTCAAAACGCTCACCTTCCAACCTTTTCTCTTCCTCTCGCCGTCCTTCATCAACGCCAGCTTTTTATTCACGATCATATCAAGTAACACCGCCACCTTGGCCTCTTTTTTCTTACCGATATATACTTCGGCCATCTCGGCCACCGAATAATTCGGATTTGGCTGGTACTCCGGCTTAACAAACATCTCCTTATAAAACTTCCGCTTCCCGCTTGCTTTTTTATACGATCGAATCGGAATAATCAACAGCAAAGCCAGAGCGATGCCTATCAACACCATCGCCCACACCAATACATAATTAAATACTGGCTCCGGCACCACAAAACTCCCCGCCTTCAGCTCCACATCAAATGTCAAGTTCTCGTGCGCTGCCAGACCACTAGCCATAAACGCCACTCCATCGCTTAACTCAATAACCACACATCGCCCCTGGTCATTATCACCATACGACCCCACATAGCACCAGCTCTTGCCAGTAAAATCCGCCATGACCTCACCCTCAAAATGCACTCGTGCTGTTAAATTATTAAACTTCTGCGACCATCCAGTTCCGTTAGTGTTCCAATATAGTTCCTGGTAAGCCTCCACCGTGTCCGCGCCACTCACATTTTTGCCACTCTCGTCAAACTCTGTTACCACATTCGTGAAGTCATACTCCAGTGTATAAATCTGCATTCCCCGCACATACTCGCTCGCATCGCCAATCCGTATATTATAATGGTCCCCTTCAATTGTTACACTATCAATTGGCTCCGGCACGCCGTTCCTTAGCACCTTCAAATTTAGTGCCGCTCGATCCTCTACCGTCCGATTCGCCCCACCCTGATTAAAAATCGGTATCATTCGCTCAATCCCATGATTCTGCGCCGACTCAGGGAACACCGCCGTCAAAACCTCCTTCACGTGCAACCGGCTCGTTCCGTCACTTTCCCGAATCAGATAGTAATCTCCCATGAAATCTTCAAAATAAAAATCGTTGACGCCGGCCTTTGCCCCCTTCGTCCCAAATGCAAAAGAGCTAAGCAGCGTTAATACCACTGCCACGACCCACCATTTTTTCACCTCACTTCTCCTTTTCATAAGATCATTATACCAAATTCCCCCATTTTTTCTACTTTTTCGCTATTCGCATCTTAAATTAGCACTATTGACAGCACAGTGCCAACGTGCTACAATCAAAGCATATTAGCACTCCACCATGATGAGTGCCAACGAATTAACTAAAAGGAGCAAACACTATGAGCAAAATTATCGGCATTGACCTCGGCACCACCAACAGCGCATTCGCGTACATGGTTGCCGGCAAGCCAGAAGTTATCACCAATAGCGAAGGCGACCGTACTACTCCATCAGTAGTCGCCGTCACTAAAAAAGGCGAGCGCCTCGTCGGCAAAGTCGCCCAGAGACAGCGCGTCACCAATCCAAAGAACACCATCTATGGCATCAAGCGCCTCATCGGTCGTAAATTCGAGGACAAAGAAGTCCAGCGCGACGTCGAAATCAGCCCTTACAAAATTGTGAAAAAAGGCAACGCCGTTGCGGTCGAAATGGATGGCAAAGAATACACGCCAGAAGAAATCAGCGCCATGATTCTCTCCAAGATCAAAGCCGACGCTGAAGCCTTCCTCGGAGAGAAGGTCACTGAGGCCATTATCACAGTTCCAGCCTACTTCGATGACTCTCAGCGCCAAGCTACTAAAGATGCTGGCAAAATCGCCGGTCTCGAGGTCAAGCGTATCATCAACGAGCCAACTGCGGCCGCCCTTGCCTACGGCCTCGAAGGCAAAAAGGACGAAAAGATCGCCGTCTTCGACCTCGGTGGCGGCACCTTCGATGTTTCCATTATGGACATCGGCGATGGCGTATTTGAAGTTTTATCCACCAATGGCGACACCCACCTCGGTGGTGAAGACTTCGACAACATTCTCGTGAATTATCTCGTCGACGAATTCAAGAAGGAATCTGGCATCGACATCAAAAAAGACGCTGCCGCTATGCAACGCGTCAAAGACGAAGCCGAGAAGGCCAAAAAGGAGCTCAGCTCCAGCACCTCTACCGACATCAACCTTCCCTTCCTGTCCGCCGATGCCGATGGCCCGAAGCATTTTGAATGCACTTTGACTCGTGCTAAGCTCGAAGAGCTCGTCAAGCCGCTACTTGATCGCCTCGCCGAACCAGTTGAAAAAGCTCTCAAGGACGCTAAGCTCTCCACCAAAGACATTGATGAAATCGTCATGGTCGGTGGCATGACTCGCATGCCGGCAGTTGTTGCCAAGGTTAAAGACATTTTCGGCAAAGACCCGATGCAGGGAGTTAACCCAGACGAGGTCGTGGCCGTCGGCGCAGCCATTCAAGGCGGCGTCCTCCAAGGCGACGTCAAAGACGTCTTGCTGCTTGACGTCACACCACTTACGCTCGGTATCGAAACTATGGGCGGCGTTCGCACCCCGCTAATCGACCGCAACACCACTATTCCTACCAGCAAGTCCGAAGTCTTCAGTACTGCGTCAGACAATCAGCCCCAAGTTGAAATTCATGTCCTCCAAGGCGAACGCGAATTTGCCAAAGACAACAAGTCGCTCGGTCGCTTCATCCTCGACGGCATCGCCCCGGCTCCTCGTGGCGTCCCGCAGATTGAAGTTACTTTCAACCTTGACGCCAATGGCATCCTGAACGTCACCGCCAAAGACAAAGGCACCGGCAAGGAGCAATCCATCACCATCCAAAACTCTGGCAACATGAGCAAGGAAGACATCGAGAAAGCTCAGCACGAAGCCGAAGCTCACGCCGAAGAAGACAAGAAGAAAAAGGAAACTATCGACGCCAAGAACCACCTAGAAAACGCTGTCTACCAAGCTGAAAAAATGCCGACCGAATACAAAGACAAAATCAGCGACGAAGACAAAGAAACCATCAAAAAAGCTGTCGAAGATGCCAAGAAAACTTTGGGCGACGAATCTGCCGACAAGGATCAGCTAGAACAGGCCGCCAAAGATTTAAATGACCGCATCATGCCAATCGGCGCCAAGATGTATCAGCAAGCTTCTTCCGACGATTCCAAGTCTGAAGGATCCGACAAGTCTTCCAGCAAAGACGACGCCGTCGAAGGGGAAGTAGTCGACAAATAACTAGGTTGCTACCAAAACTACTAAAAAGCCGACTCCAACATCCCGGAGCCGGCTTTTTTATACCTTCTTCTTCGACCTCGAACAATAAACCGCCCACAGCACCGCCGGCATTAAGTAAACCTGCAACGCATTCGCAAGTCCGGAAAAGAACAGCAATGTCACAAAGTAAGCCACCAAGAGCGCCAGCAGCACCCCACTCGCCGAACTTTTTAAAAACTCTCTCGTCACCAGCGCCGCCAACCACGCAAAACTCACTACGCCTAAAAGCCCCGTTTCTAGCAGCAACGAAGCATACTCGTTCTGCACGATTTCTTTCGGCGACCCCGTCAGCCCAGCATCATACATCGCCTGCCCCGCTCCACCAAGACCAACACCGAGTAGCACCGTCCGCCAATCTTTCTTCCATGCCAAGATAGCGTTCCGCGTTAATTCCATTCGAACATTCGTCGACTCCTCTACGTACCCATCAAAAACCGCCTCTTCTTTAACCGCTTCTTCCTCCTCCTCAAAGTTTTCCACAGATTTTTCCACAGGTACTGTTTCCCCGCCCAGATCAATTAGCCCCAATGACAAATGGTTAATCACCTTTACCACCGCCGTGCCGTACGTATCGCTCGTCGGGCCAATCTCGGCCAAAATTCCCTGCACATTCAAAGTCGCCACAAACGAAACTAGCGCCATTCCCCACATCGCCCCCACCCGCTTCAAACTAACCCGCTTTCGCGCCATCACAAATCCCGTCATGAACACCATCCCTACCACAAACGCATAAATCGCCCCCCGCGAAAACGTCAGAAACAGCGTGGCCGTAAACACGAAGAAGCAAGGTAATAAAAATTTCGAACATAAAGAGCGTGAACCGGCGTAACTTTTACAACAGCCACGGAGCGAATCACGAAACTGCAATTTCGTGTGAGCTCCGACTGGCCTGTTGCAAAAATTATCACCGCGTGAACGCTCCCGTTCAAAATTTTTATTACCTTGCTTCCTAGTCAGTATCATCCACGCTGTCACGAGCGCCGGCGCGAGGAGTAAATTCCCCATAAACTGCGGTTCAATCGCAAACCCATTCGGATGCGGAAACCCAAACATCTGCGAAACACATCCTCGACACATCAAAGTACATTCCCTCGGCACTCCCAGCGCATCCATCACGCACTGCAACACGCACCAGCCGCAAATCACCAATGCCGACGCTAAAAACATCTTCAAAAAAACATGCTCGAAAACCCGGTCATCATAGAATTTGTCTCGCATTTTAACAATTCCATAAATTGCCACTACCAGCAGCCACAAAATCCCGCCCGTTAATATTCCCCTTATTGTATTTAACGACCACAAAATCGACAAACTCGCAATTACCGGAAACACCAACCAGTGGCAACCATGCAAAATATCCCGTCCCACTTCGCGCCAACGTTTCTGCATCGTTATCGCGACCGCAAAGCACCCATCGAACACCACCAGCCACACCAGCGGCAACGAAAGCTCAAAGTTCATCGTCCCATTCGCCCCCAAAGCAATCACCGGATAATACGAAAAGAACAACACCGTCGGCAGCGAGTAAACCAACCCTCTGACTATTTTACTTAGCGTTTTCACGCACCACCTTTCTCATCTCCGCATCAAACCGTTCACTCGAAAACTTCTCCGTCGTCCGTGCGATCTTCCGTTTGTCGAACTTCATTTTTTCAAGTTCTAGAATCCCATCTGCCAAAGATTTCGCGGTTTGTTTTTTAAACAACACTCCATTTACTCCGTCCGCTACGTAGTCCCTCGCGCCACCTTCGCCATAGGCCACCACCGGGCAACCACACGCCAACGCCTCCACCGGCGCAATCCCAAATGGTTCCATACTTGGAAACAAGTACCCTTTTGCTCCCCGCAAATACTTCGCTAGCTCATCTTTCCCCACCAGCGGTACAAACTCAATCAGCTCTGACCCCGCCGCCAACTTCACAAGCCTCCGATGTTCCGGCCCCTCCCCCACTACCACCAACCTTCGCTTCAGCTTTAAGCACGCTTCCACTGCAAGGTCTAGCTTCTTCCAAGTCACTTGCCGCGACGTTACAATATAATAATCAGACTCCGCTTCTTTAGCCCCCTCAGCCCCCTTGTATTGAAAATCTTTCACCTCCACCGGCGGATGCACTACTACGGCTTCCTTCTTATAATATTTCTTGATTAATCCTTTTGCATATTCTGAAATTGTCACAAACTGATCAACATTTTGTGCAGATACGAAATCTGCTCGCCGCATTGGCTTCACTAGCACCTTAAAGAAAAATCTCACTACCGGATCTAGTACTCCAAAACCCGGATCTCGTACATAATCATCATACATCTGCCAATAATATTGTGTCGGTACGTGACAGTACGAAATGTGCACCCCATCCGGTACCTTCACTGCCTTCGCCTCCGCGCCTGTCACTGAAATCACCACGTCGTATCCCGACAAATTAAGGTGCGAAAACCACCACTGCCTTAATGGTCCCAGCAATCTCCTCCAAGCCGCCGGGAAAATCTGCAGCCATCCAGTTCTGACATCTGCGTCTTTAAACCAATCGATACCTTTCGGTGAATATTTCGACGTATAAATCGGTGCTTCCGGATACAACCGGTGGATCGCCAGCAGCACCTTCTCGGCCCCCCCAACATTTGTCAGCCAATCACATACGATTGCAACTTTCATCTCGCCCCGTCTCTTCTCAACACCATCCAAATCGTCTTAAAGAATATTTGCGCATCTAGCATCAAAGACCAATTCGTTACGTAATAAATATCTAGCGCCCTTCTCTCTTCGAATGAAATGTCTCGCCGGCCGCTCGTCTGCGCAAGCCCCGTAATCCCAGATTTCACCGAAAGAAACAGTGACCGGTCACCGTATTTTTCGGCCTCATACCTTGGCAAAGCTCTTGGGCCAATTAGCGACATGTCGCCCTTTAGCACGTTGAACAGCTGCGGCAGCTCGTCGATTGAAACCTTCCTAATGAATCTGCCGAATTTTGTAAATCTAGGATCATCCTCTATCGAATCCCCCTCTAAGCGGTATCGCTTAATTACATCTGGCCTCCCCATCTTTGTAAAAGCTTCCTCTGGGGTTAAGCCGTTCCACTCTGCTTTCACCGATCGGAACTTATAACAACCAAAACCCCTGCCATACTGCGTTATCCTTGGCGCAACATAAATTGGCGATTCATGAATATCGCTCAGCTTCAAAATCAGCCACACTATCCCCATCGGTATCGCCAATACAATAATCGCAAGCAGCGACGCAACAATATCAAACGCCCTTTTTACTACCGCCGCCCCACCCGTTAGTGGCGTCAAACGCACTAACACTGCTGGTGTATTTCCGATGAGCTCCATCTCGCCAAAGTGCGACGACAGCGCCGTCTCACTCGGTACAAAGTAGTACATCATGTGCTTATCGATCGTCTTTCTAAACACCATCTCAGTGTCTTTCTCGTCGGTTTGGAAAATCACATCCGCGCGTTTAGACTTCAGCGCAACTTCCAACGATTCAATCCGCAACTTCCTCAAATCTTCCGGTATATATTTATCTTTTGCCACAATCCCCGCTATTCTATACCCGGACCCCAGATCTGTTGCGATATAGTTCGCGAGATATTCCGTATTCTTATGGTCGCCCACAATCAACACCCGTTTCGTTCCGTAGTTCTTCTTAAATATTTGCCGCGCAACCAATTTCACCAGCGCTCGCTCCACCACCAAAAACACGAACGACAACAGCACCGCCATCGCCGCCACCGCCCGCACCGGGAAAACGTCTTCGTAAGTAAAATACGCATACACGATCAACGCGCCCACACTCAGCGCCGCTGCTAACGCCAACTTCCAAACTTCCGATAGCCGCGACTTGTTCAAAAACACCGACTTCTTGTATAGACCTAGCGCCGCCAAGATAATAATCAGTATCGGCAACAGCCACGCCACAGTCAATATGAACTTAAGAAGCTGCGACTCAAACTCATATGGCCGCGGATCCACATGCACTCTTATAAAATACGCCATCGCGTACGACAAAATCAAAGCCACCGCGTCACCAACGACTAGAGCCACCCTCAAAATAGAGTCCGACTTTTTCTGCATATTATATATATTATACAATAATTTTTCTGAGTTTTACAAATTTTGCTAACTCTAAGGCTTGATCTTTGTTGTGTATTTGTACAACTTTTGAATATGGTTCTCCAAAAAGTAATAGTGCTTCACATAAAACACCGTCAGCACCACCAAAATCAATGTCACAAGATAGAGTGGCCACAGCTCAACCATCAAACCAAACTGCACCACCGTCCACATCATGACCAAAACAAACTCCACTGCTAAAAACGCGAAAAACAACGTCACGATCAAATGGATCAGTCGCTCATGCTGAAAGTTTTTCAACATCAAGGCGTGCAACTCCGTTAACCTTTTCCGCTCCGCTGCACCATAATCCCGCTTCACCTCGCGCGCAATGAATTCTTCGTAATCGCGAATTTTCTGTTCCATTCTGGCGCCTTTACAATACTTTCTTTTGCCAAGTTTTTTTGTGGCATTTCGGGCATTTCATGCGACGCGTCCGGCCAAGATGCAATGACCACAAAACAGCATTATAACTCGGCACCTGTTTATGGTGACAATTCTCACACACATAGTATCCTACTACCTGTTCCATTTTAGTGAGCCCCAAACAAATCATAGTGAAAAACCCGATCAACATAGCTACAAGCCAAGCCGCAGCCGTCACTTGTGTTTCCATCAGAACCGCCACAACCGTAACTGCGATAAGCAGCATCGCAGTCGCCGCGACGCCAATCACCGCTTCCGCGACAAACAATTCTTGATTGTGTTTTTTCTCATTCTTCATGCCAACCCTTCCATAAGCTTAACCATATACTTCATATTATAAAACATCTCCATTTCATAGTAAATAAATGATGTTATAATCGTAAAAAAGAATAACGTAAAGAACGAAAGACTAATGGAAATATCTGCCGCCGAACTCTTCCCGACCTTGAGGAGACGACAATCATGAAAATCGCGACCTGGAACGTCGGCGAGTGCGCCGGCCTCACTTGTAATCTTGATGACCAAGAAACTGTCACCACGGTAAGCCAAGATTATCTAAACGAAGTAATCAGCAAAATCAACCAAAACAGCTTCGATATTGTTTGTTTCCAAGAATACCCGGTCTATATCGACGGCGAAGAAAAGCTCAGCCATCAAATCACTACGCAAACTAATCTGAAGCACTATTATGCCTACGACACTTACGATTCGTATTTATTCCACGGCGGCCGAGGCGGAGTTGCAATATTTTCTAAATACGCACTCCAGAACGTAGAATCAACCATGTTCTACAATCCTGACATGACAAAAACCAGTTCTACCGGCGAAGTCTATCATTCGTTTAACAAAGGAATCATTAAGGCTGAAGTCGAAACTGGCGGCAAAACCTATACGATTATCACCGGACACGCTATGGCATTTGCACCATTTGATAAGACTGAGTTTGATTTTCCAGAATCATATCGACCGCTGGAACAACTTATCAGCCAAAACTCTACCAAAAATTTAATCGTGCTTGGTGACTTTAATACTGAAAGCATTTTTGAACTAATGCCCGACATTAGGCACCTTGTCAAAGACATAGTCAAAAACCCGACCACCAAAAATTATTACGAAAATCGTGGCGAAGTTCAAATGGACTACATCCTCATTAACAAAAACATCGAAGTTCTAAACACTTATAAAATCGATAACTTTTCCGATCACTACATAATTGGCGCAGATCTAACCTAACGGAAATTGCATAACTTTAACGTTTATCTGCTTTTTAATTCAGCAACAATCCTCGCAAGTTCATCCTTGTATTCGCTGTGCGCTTCTTTTTCTGGGAACAATATAAACACCCGATTCTTAGTTCGCGTTAGCGCAACATAGAAAACCCTCCGCTGCTCGGCATATTTGATATCCTCATCTTCTGGATAATTGAAGACTACACTCTTTAACCAAATCATTTTTTTAGGCTCGCTCGGAAAACGCCTAGTGAGCGGCATTATTATTGTCCAGTCATAGGTCAATCCTTTCGACTTGTGAACCGTAAGTGCATCGAAATAGAAATCGTCAATCCCTTTTATTTTTACTTTGTTCTCAGCAGAATCTATAAAGTCTCGGTTCTCGTATAACGTATCTAGCATATCGTTCGTTCGCGCCAAAACACAAACGCTGTCATTTGGATGGGCATCATGAATCCCGCAGACAATCTTCTCAATCAAGTCATTCCGATCTGCAACAGACCCGCTAGCCCCAAACTTTTTCGCAATTTTCACAAAACAGATCGGCTTATCAATTCGCTTCTTCGAGACCAACTCTTTTCTAATCTGTCGCGCATTCCTCTCTATGAACTCTCCTGCAGCATCAATCAATTCTTGCGCATTCCTATATGTCACGCGAATGATATACCGTTTAGCGTTTGGGAAATATTCATCAAAATCAATGATATACCCAATCTTGGCACCCTGAAAAGAATATATCGATTGCCAATCGTCGCCAATAGCAAAAAACTTTGCACTGGCGCAATCAATCAGCTCCTTCAACAATTTAAACCTCGCGGCAGAAATGTCTTGATACTCATCCACAATCACGTAATCATAGTCTAGGTCCTTAGGCACAATCCTTTTTAATTTTCCCCTCGGCACATTTATCATATCAGAATAGTCCACGAGTATCTTCGCAGGGTCAGATAAGTTACGCATTTTATAATAATCCCAGTACTCCGAAACCCACCGCAATTGTCTCCGCTTAAAGTTTCTTTCTTCCGCTAAGCGTATATTATCAATGGTCGACTCGCACAACCTAATATAATCGTCAAACGATTCAACCTTCTCAGACATTTTAATCGTATCAATAATATCATAGAAAAACTTCTTCAAGCCAATAAACTCCCGCAACGGCATCTGCTCAAGCAATCTACGATAGATATCCTCATACGATCTCGGATGGAATTCAACGCCGAAATCCTTCAGTTGTTGTCCCAATACCTCCAAATACCCACGATTCGGCAAATAGTCTAACGCAATAAACTTATTGTTTCGTTCGCGGTGGAACCTTTCCTTTTCTTTTCGAATCCTTTGATAAGTTCTATTCTCCAAATCACTTCCAGACAGACCAAAATATTCTATGTATACTTGCTCTCCGCCCACATCTATAGAAAAATCTGGGCGATATATTTGCCGTTCACCCACCAATTCATCATAAACTCGTTCGTAAGTATAATCCACTTCATTACAGAACAAATAATTCGCAATCACAGCTTCGCCCTTAGACTTTACACGCTCTCCTCTAATTGTCATTGGATATTCACCATTAAGTCTTTTGTCAGTAATCGCAATGAGACGCGTCACAATATCGCTCGTCTCGCATATTTTTTGCTCCACAAAACTTTTGAAATAATCGTCAAAATTATCAAATTCAGAATAATGTTCCTTGAAATAATTTCCATATGTCCGTTGTCGCGGATCAATCCATGGTATTTGGCTATCATTAAATAATTCAACAAGTTCATCGAGCCTTTCTTTATACGGAAATACTTCGTTTTTCAAAAAATCTAAAAAATATTTATCACGTTCATTATCATCTATCGGAACAACTTTCCTTTCCTTGTTTAACAGCCTAGTGCATTTTAAGCCCAACGCGTGGAAAGTCATCACGTCAGCCGGTACGCCCAAGTCAACCTTAATCCTACGCTCGAGGTCAGCAACCGACTTACGGGTATAACTCATCACAAGAATCTTGCGCGGATTAACATTCTTTATGTCAACCAAGTACTTCACCTTCGCGGCAATCGTTGTAGTCTTCCCCGTCCCCGCACCAGCCACAACCAAAGCGTAGTCATCGTTTCCCATCACCGCAGCCCTCTGGTCGCCATCTAATTTAATGTTCGGGTCAATCGCATCGAGAATATGATCAAAGTAATAGTTCATACCAATAACGTCTGGAGCTATCATCATACCACCATTATAACACTCATGCTTTTAAACCATCCACATACTAATTTGTCTCTAGCTATAGTATGATCAAAAAAGCTCCTCGCCGCCGGTTTCGACAAACACGAAATTTATTCGGACATTGTCGGCGATTTCCAGAGAATTGACGTCTTCGCTCGCAACGGCCTCCAAATTCCCCAGCCTATCCCGAACGAAGCCATCGACGCTTACAACAAGCTCTGTGCAATGGGCTACACCAAATATGTGATATCGCCATAAAGCCCGCCACCAACACCAGTTGTCACACGTCAAGTAAATGAGCGTTGAGCCAATGCACGGGAATAGCTTATTCCTGCAATGTCAATGGTATAATAATAACTAGAATATATCTTTAAAAGGAAACCAATTATGGCATTACAACTAACCAACGAATGGGACAAAGTATTCGAAAAAAGCGACAAAGTAAACCACAGAAAGGTTTCTTTCAAAAACCATTTCGGAATTGAAATAGCGGCAGATTTATACGAACCAAAAGAAAGAAACAGCAAGTTGCCAGCAATTGCTATTTCTGGACCATACGGTGCAGTTAAAGAGCAGTCGTCTGGCCTCTACGCTCAAACCTTAGCGGAACGCGGTTTTTTGACTCTAGCTTTTGATCCATCATTTACTGGCGAATCAGGCGGTGAAACTCGTTACATGACTTCCCCGGATTTAAATGTAGAAGATTATCAGGCCGCCATAGATTATTTGTCTAATCTAGACGAGGCTGACGCAGACAAACTCGCCATCATTGGTATCTGCGGTTGGGGTGGTATGGCGCTTCAGGCCGCTTGTCTTGAAACTCGCATTAAGGCCGTTATTGCCAGCACGATGTATGACATGACGCGCGTAGCTGGAAATGGCTATTTCGATGCCGATAATAATAGAGAGGCGCGCAAGAATGCTCGCACGACAATAAATAATCAACGTACCGAAGATTATAAAAATGGCGAATATAAGCTCGCTGGTGGCGTGGTAGATCCAGTTCCAGAGACAGCCCCACAGTTCTTAAAAGATTATCACGCATATTACAAAACGCCACGCGGCTATCATAAACGTAGCCTTAATTCTAACGGCGGCTGGACTATTCAGACGAACGGCTCCCTCGCAAATACGCGCATTCTAACTTATGCTAATGAAATCGACATGCCAGTTTTGATTATTCACGGCGAAAAAGCGCATTCGCGCTACAACAGCGAAGCTTCGTTCGACAAGATTACTGGAGAAACGAAAACTAATGGGGTCACCCCGGAACCATATACCGGTGTCTACCCGCTTGGAAGCACCAAAATCGGTAATAAGGAACTCTACATCGTAGAGGGAGCTTCACACGTAGATTTGTATGATAATCTTGATAAGATTCCGTTCGATAAGATCGAGAGTTTCCTAAAAGAAAGCCTTGAGGCTTAAATGAATAAAAAGCTAGCTATCTCTATTCCAATCTTGATTGCAATAATCGTTTCAGTTGTCGTTACAACAATCATGATGAACAACAAAGAATCAGACAAAGATCCAAATCTTTCACCCGAAACAAATCAATCAATAGATAATGAGGAAATGACTATGGATAAAGTTTATATAAATATCAATGGACAAAAGCTCGAAGTCGATCTAGAAAATAATTCTACAGTTTCGGCATTTACAAAAATGTTGCCATTAGAACTTTCGATGAATGACCTAAACAGCAACGAAAAATACGCATATTTAGACAATTCTCTACCGACCAATACTTATAGCCCGAAGCATATCGAAGCCGGTGACGTAATGTTATTTGGCGATAACTGTCTCGTAATCTTCTATGAATCATTCGACACAAGTTATAGCTACTCAAAAATTGGACATATTAACAATTTGCCAAGCCTAGATGATGGAAATATCTCAATAAGTATTGACGTGAAATAAAAATGAGCGAGAAAAGACAAGCGAATATAGTAGTGAAACATATTAAATCTGAATATGAAGCGAATCCAGAATTCTTATGGCCAGATCGCTATCCAGGTTACGCAGTCTTCCGCCATGACAATAACAAGAAATGGTTTGCATTAGTAGCAACTATATCCAGCAAGAGTCTGGGACTAAAAGAAGACAAAGCAATCGACGTTATTAATCTCAAGTTCGATAAAAATCAGACTTATGACTTCGCCGAAACAAGTGACCATATCTTCCCCGCTTATCACATGAATAAGAACAACTGGATCACTATTTGGCTTGATGGGACTTTACCAAACGAACTAATATTTGAACTCATTAAGAAAAGCTACTTACTTTCAGCCAAATAAAAACACCGCCTTTCGGCGAGTTCAATAATTTCTTCATTTGGTGATCCGGGTGGGACTAGACTTTTTTACTTCGTAAAAAAGTCTTCCGTTCCTCCTCGCTCGAAGAATCTAAAGTAAACTTTAGATTCTTACTCGCTCACTCGTCCGGTCGAACCCAACGTAGTTTCTCGTCACATCACAAATCACCATAAAAAACAAGCCCCTTCGGGACTTCTTTTTTATGGTGATCCGGGTGGGACTCGAACCCACGACACCAAGCTTAAGAGGCTCGTGCTCTAACCAGCTGAGCTACCGGACCGA